>Ga0193726_1000186_pt1 | contig 84911 bp, 80 predicted proteins | sample H2c1metaG_FD_144928 | JGI IMG/M metagenome (GOLD analysis project Ga0193726, IMG submission 144928) | Soil microbial communities from a riparian zone of the East river system, Colorado, United States - H2c1 | ecosystem: Environmental > Terrestrial > Soil > Riparian zone | place: USA: East River... | reverse complement strand
CACCATCAAGCTGCAGGACCTGAAAGGACATACCCTGCTGCTGCTGGAGGACGGCCACTGCCTGCGTGATCAGGCGCTGGAAGTGTGCAGCCGGGTCGATGTGCGTGAAGCGGAAGATTTTCGCGCGACCAGTCTCGAGACCCTGCGGCAAATGGTGGTCGCCGGCCTCGGCATTACGCTGCTGCCCGAACTCGCGGTGGAATCGCCGTTCGGCTCGCAGCGCGGTCTCATGATCCGGCGATTCGCCAAGCCCGCGCCGCACCGCACCGTCGGCGCGGTATGGCGCAAATCCAGCACCCGCATTCCGGCCATCACCGCCGTGGGCGACGTCGTGGACCGTGTCATGAAACCGTGACGGCCGTCTCGTCCTCCCCCGGGGCCCTCGCGGTCCAGGCTGGCCATTTGCCGATCATTTCACATATTCCTCGCGTAGGACGCGTCATGATTGGGGTTCTAAAGGAACGCCCGAGTATGAACGCCCGCACTATTCCACAAGGAAATCAGTCAACTGCGCCGCCGCGCTTCGACCGAAAGTTCATCGAAGACCACAAGCTCGTGGAGCGCTATCTGGAGAACAAGCTGCCGTTCAAGGGCGCGCGTGATCTGGAGAATTGGTGCCGTGCGAATCCCGACTACCTCAATGCACTGAACCTGTCCGAACGCGCCCACACCAGCCTCAAGCTGCTGGAGAACAGCGGCCAGCCGCAGGACTTGGGCGAGCCGAAGCCGCCGTGGTGGAAGACCATCTACCTGCCGATCGGCCTGGGCGTGGTCGCAACCTTAAGCTTGGTGGCGTTCTGGGTGCTGCTGGGAAAATTCGTGCTGTTGCGCGGCGAACTCGCCGACACTCGAAACTTGATGAACCAGGGATCCTTGGTGCAGCCGGCCACCATGCGTGAAGTTCGCATTACGCCGGACCGTGCCGCGGACATCAACAGAGCGCGGATTTCCTTGAGCCGCAGCGCGCCGTTGCTGATGGATGTGCACATTGATCTGGGCTACACCGAAAAGCTGGGATACACCAACAAGCTCATGCAATTTCGCATGTACGTCGACAAGCAGGATCAGGGTCGCGCGCTGGTATTGAACGACTTGCTCAAGGACTCCAACGACGAGTTGCGCATGACCGTCAACTCCACCGGACTCGCCGCCGGCATCTACACCGTGCGCATCGAGGCCCTGCCGTACAAGAGCGTTCCCGTACCCATCGGTTGGCTGCTGCTCGACGTCCACTGACGCGGCTGCAGGTCCGCTGACGCGGCTATTCGTCGCGTAAGGTGTGAATGGGCGGCGTATTGACCACCCGGCGCGTCGCCAGCGTGCCGCTCACGCCCACCAGCAGGGTGCCGCTGACCAGGCCGACCACCCACACCCAGGGGTCGAGCGTGTAGTGCAGCGAAAACAGCCGCCGCGCCAAGACCCAGCCCACGGTGGTGGCGCCGAAAGCCGCCAGGGTGCCGGAGAGAAACCCCAGCGCCGAGAATTCCGCGGCCACTCCCTGCAGCACGGTGCCGCGGCTCGCGCCCAGGGTGCGCAGCATGGCGCTCTCATAGCGCCGTTCGTCGCGCGTCGATTGCACGGCAGCGAGCAGCACGACGATTCCCGCCGCCAGCGTCAACAGAAATACGTACTGCACCGCCAACGAGGCCCGATCCATGATGTCGCGGATCTGCTTGAGAATGGCATCCACGTCGAACACTGAAATCGTCGGAAACTGGCGCACCAGATCGGTCAGCGACGGCCGCAGCTCCGGGGTTAGAAACACGCTGGTCATGTAGGTGCCGGCCGCCCCGTCCAGCAGTCCGGGCGGGAACACCAGGAAAAAATTCGGCCGGAAGCTATCCCAGCGAATCTTGCGGATGCTGACGACTTCCACGGTGAGTGTTTCTCCCGCCACGTCGAAGCTGATTTTGTCGCCGAGCTTCAAGTGCAGCGCCTCCTGATACTCGGTCGAGATGGACACCCATGGTTTGCGGGCGTCCTCGGGGGTCCACCAAGAGCCCGCGGTCAATTGATTGTCTTCCATCAAGCCGGCCGACCAGGTCAGATTCTGCTCCCGCTCCAAGAATCCGCGGCCCGCCTCGTCCGACAATTTCAGCGACTCCGCCGGGCGCGAATTGATCGCGGTGATTCGTGCCCGCACCATGGGGAACATTTGCGGCTGTCCCATGCCATGCGATTGCAAAAATTCTTTCAGGGACGCGCGTTCCTCCGGGCGGATGTTGATCAGGAAATTATTCGGCACGTCGCTCGGCAGACTGTGCCGCCAGTCGGCGAGCAGATCGCCGCGCACCACCGCCAGCAGCAGCAGCACCATCAGCCCCAAGCCGAAGGCGACGATCTGCACTACGCTGTCCCCGCCGCGCCGTGAAACATTGGCGAGCCCGTAGCGCCAGGCCACCCCCACGCCGCCGCGCAGCCGGCCCGTGAGCCTCACCAACCCGAATCCCGCCAGCGTCAGCACCGCGCCCACCCCCAACACGCCGGCGAGCAGCGAGAACACCAGCTCGGCATCGCGCACCAGGCTCCACAGAATCGCGAACAGGGCCGCAAGTGCCAGCAGGTAGCTCAACCCATAGCGCAGCGGCGGCGCGCTCACGCTCTTGCGCAGCACGCGGGCCGGCGGGGTGCTCTTCAATTGCAGCAACGGCGGCAGCGCGAAACCGATGAGCATGGCCAGGACGGTGACCAGTGCGATGGGCAGGGGCGCCAGCGAGGCCGCGGGCAGGTCGGTGCGGATGAGATCGCGCAACAGCCATGCCAATCCCGACTGCGCGAGATAACCCAGCGTTGCGCCGATGGCGACGGCGAACCCGGCCAGGAGCGACAATTCGATGAGCGAGATCGCCAGCACGAAGCCCTGCGATGCGCCCATGCACTTCATCAAGGCTACCGTATCGATGTGCCGCGTGGCGTAGCGCCGCGCACCCATGGCCACGGCCACCGCCGCCAGCAGCACGGACGCGAGGCTGGCCAGGTTGAGAAACCGGCTGGCGCGGTCGATGGCGGAGTTGAGCTGACGGCTCGACTCGTCGATCTCGCGCAGGCGTTCGCCCGGCGCCTTGGTCGAGACCACGTACTCCCGGAACGAGGCGACCGGTCCCGCCGCGCCGGCGAACAGAGCCGCGTACGTCGCGCGGCTGCCCGGCTGGATCAATTGAGTGGCCTCGAGGTCGTCGTTATTGAGCAAGGCGGCCGGTGCGAGATTGACGAATCCGGTTCCTTGGTCCGGCCGGTAATCGAGCACCTGGGTGACGCGAAACGAGGCTGCGCCGATTTTCAAGCTCGAGCCCAGCGTCATTTTCAACTGCGCGATGATGCGCGCGTCGATCCACACCTCGCCGCGGCCGGGGATGCGGTCAGTGGCGCGTGCAACCCCGAACGGCGCGTCCGCAATGCGCACGTGTCCGCGCAACGGATAATTGGTGGTGACCGCGTTGAGGGCCGCCAATTGACTCACATCGCCGCTGAAAATCGCGGTGGGAAAAGTCACGATGCGCGCGCTCTTCAATCCCCGCGCCTGCGCCTCGCTGAAATAGCGCGCCGGGAGGGGATGGGGGGATTCCAGCCGCAGATCGGCCGCCAACACTTCGGCCGCTTGCGCGCGCACGCCCTGCGAAATGCGGCTGGTGAAAAAGCCGACGGCCGTCAGCGACAGCACCGCCACCGTCAATGCCAGCAACAGCACCGACAGCTCGCCCGACTTCAGATCGCGCCACAGATTGCGCAGCGCGAAGCGCAGGATTTGCATCAATTCACCGTGTGGCCGGCGTCAAGCTCGAGGATCCGGCTGCAGCGGCCGGCCAGCGCGCGATCATGCGTGACCAGCACCAAGGTGCTGCCCGTGCTTCGATTGAGGTCGAACAGCAGATCGGTGATGCGCTGACCCGTGGCCGTGTCGAGATTTCCGGTGGGCTCATCCGCAAACAACACGGCCGGATGCGTCACGAAGGCGCGCGCGATGGCCACACGCTGCTGTTCGCCGCCCGACAATTGCTTCGGGTAGTGCGCCAGCCGCGGCGTCAGTCCCACCTGCGCCAGTGCGGCGACCGCCGTCTGCCGCGCATCGCGCCGGCCGCCCAGTTCCAGCGGCAACATGACGTTTTCGACGGCGGTGAGCGACGGTATCAGGTGGAAGGACTGAAACACGAATCCCACATGCCGGCCGCGAATGGCGGCGCGGCCATCTTCATTCAGCTGAGTCAGATCGGCGCCGGCGATCGACACGCGGCCGGTACTTGGGCTATCGAGGCCTGCAAGCAGGGCCAACAGCGTGGATTTGCCCGCGCCGGAGGCCCCGACGATTGCCAGTGTTTCTCCGGCTCGCACACGGAGGCTCACATCGGCGAGAATGGTGAGCGGACCTTCGGGACTCTCGACGGTCTTGGAGACATTCTGCGCCTCGAGAACTATGTCATCTTGCATGGAGGAGTACCCGTGAAGCGGCTGTTGGTCCTTGTCGTGCTGCTGGTTGCATCCGTTTCGGCCGGCGCCGAAACGCCGGTGATTCTCGTGTTCGGCGATAGCATCAGCGCGGGCTACGGGCTGACGCGCGTAGAACAGGGCTGGGTGGCGTTGCTGCAGACGAGGCTCAAGGCCCAAGGGTACGGTTACCAGGTCATCAACGCCAGTGTCAGCGGCGAGACCACCGCGGGCGGGCTCGCGCGCCTGCCGCGGGCATTGGCCCTGCACCGACCGACAATTGTCATTCTGGAATTGGGCGGCAACGATGGTTTGCGCGCGCTGCCCATCCCGCAGATGCGCGCCAACCTCGAGCACATGGCTGACCTCGCGGCGGCGGCGGGCGCCAAGGTGCTGCTGCTCGGGATGCAGATGCCGCCGAACTATGGCCCCGATTACACGGAACAATTCCGCCGCTGCTACGGCGAGGTGGCGCGCGACAAGAAATTACCGCTGCCGCCCTTTCTGCTGCAAGACATCGCGCTCGCGCCCGCGCTCATGCAGGCCGACGACATTCATCCCAATTCGCTCGGCCAGCCGAAACTACTGGACAATATCTGGCCGGCGCTGCATCCCCTGCTGCGCCAATCCAAGGACTAGGTAGGCGGCGAGAGTCTCGCCGCCTATCCGCTCAAGCCTCGCCCCGGCCGCTATTCAGCCGTCAGCCATTCGGCGACGCCGCCGTGACTGGAACAAGTTCCGCTGTGGTGCTGCGACTTCGAGTAGGTGCCATCCTTGCACTTGGCCGTTGCGCCCGTCGGGTCGGTATTGCCGGCGGCCGTGGTCGGCGCCGACTTCGACGCGGTCGCTGACTTCGCCTGGGCCGGTGCGGCCGCCGTGGCGGCCGGCGCTGCCGCAGCAGGCGCCGATGCAGCCGCCGCAGGGGCAGCGGCGGTGGCTGCCGCCGCGGGCTTGCTCTTCGAGGTCTTCTGCACGCCGCCGTGACCACTGCAGGTGCCCTTGCCGGTGGAGGTGGAGGTCGTGCCGTCCTTGCAGGTGGTGGCTGCACCCGACGCCGGTGCTGCCGGAGCCGCTGCGGCAGGAGCGGCGGTGGCCTTCTGTACTCCGCCGTGGCCGCTGCAGGTGCCCTTGCCGGTGGAGGTGGAGGTCGTGCCGTCTTTACACGTGGTGGCAGCGGTCGAATCCGCGGCCCAGGCGGGCACCGACCAGGCGAACACCATCAAAGGCGCCGCAATGAGTCCAACGAGATTTGTGCTTTTCATGAACGTTCACTCCCTGGTTTGAATCTGCTTCACCGGCGAATTCTAGTCCCATTCGCCTCGAATCCCACGTCGGACTTGAGGCCTAGTGCGATTCCGGCAGGGGCAATATAGTCCTCACATTCATCAGAAACGGCGTGTGCTGGTGGACCGAGCTGGCTTGAAACAGCACGCCGTCCACACTGACGTGGGAATTTTCGATCACATTCCGCGGAAATTCCGCGACTCCGATCAGCTGCAAGTCGTTCGCCGACAGGCAAAGATGGCTTTGCGCCGGGGCGTACACATAGGCGGTCTTGTCCAGCGCCAGCACCGGCACCTTGTCCAACCCCTCCGGCGTCGGGTAATCGCGAAAATGCACATGTCCGGTCAACGTGTTCTTGACCGGCTGTTGGAACAGGCAGGGACCGTACCCTAGGACGCAGCCGCACAAAGCCAAAGGGGCGGTAATGAACGTCCATCGCCAGATTCTCATCAGCGGTCCCCCGCGCCCATTGTGCTTCATCGCGTTTAGTTTACTCCCGCCGAGCGGGACGTTGCTGGCATTGCGGGTGGATGCTATACACCCGGAACCCAAAACGAGGAGTGCCGGCGTGGATCGACCTTGGTTGCAGCAATACCCTCCGGGGGTGCCGGCGGACATTGATCCCGATCGCTACGCCTCGCTGCGCGATATTCTCGAGGAAGCGTGCGCCGCGCATGGACACTCGCCCGCCTTCACCAACATGGGCGCGACCTTGACCTACGCCCAGCTCGATACGCTCAGCCGCGCATTCGCGGCCTGGCTGCAGAAGAAATCCGGCCTCGCGGCCGGCGATCGCGTGGCGCTCATGATGCCCAATATCCTGCAGTATCCCATCGCGCTATTCGGTGTGCTGCGCGCGGGCATGGTGGTGGTCAATACCAATCCGTTGTATACCGCCCGCGAACTCGAGCACCAGCTGCAGGACTCCGGGGCAAAGGCCATTGTCATCGTCGAGAACTTCGTCCATGTGCTGGCGCAGGTGCTGCCGCATACGGACCTGAAAAGAGTGCTGGTCACCGGCATCGGGGATTTGTTGGGTGTGCCGCGCGGCTTCATCGTGAATTTCGTGCTGAAGCACGTGCGCAAGCAGATTCCGCCCTGGCGCATGCCGGGCACCACCGCCTTCAAGGGCGCTCTGGGCAGCGGTCTCGGGCTCAAGCTCGACCCCGTCGCTCTGGGCCCTGCCGACATTGCCTTCCTGCAGTACACCGGCGGCACCACCGGCGTCGCCAAGGCCGCGGTGCTCACCCACCGCAACATGGTGGCCAACGTGCTGCAGGCGTCAGCCTGGGTGAATCCCTCGCTCAAGGCCAATGAAGGGAGCGTGGTCGTGACCGCGCTGCCGCTGTACCACATCTTTGCTCTCACCAGCAATTGCCTGGCATTCCTCTCCCTGGGCGCCCGCAATGTGCTGATCACCAATCCGCGCGATTTCAAATCCTTCGTTGCCGAACTCAAGAAATACAAATTCCACTTCATCAGCGGCGTCAACACGTTGTTCAACGCGCTGCTGCATACCGAGGGTTTCGAGACCGTGGACTTCAGCGCACTGCGCGTCACCTTCGCCGGCGGCATGGCCTTGCATGGTGTGGTGGCCGCACGCTGGAAGCAAGTGACGGGCTGCATCATTACTCAAGGGTGGGGCCTGACCGAGACCTCGCCGATCGCGACCGCGAACCCCGCAGGCCTCGATTTCAACGGTTCCATCGGCCTGCCGGTGCCGTCGACCGATATATCCATACGCGACGACGCGGGCAAGGAACTGCCGCCGGGCGGCGTCGGCGAAATCTGCGTATTCGGGCCCCAGGTCATGCGCGGCTACTGGAATCGGCAGGATGAGACGGACAAAGTGATGTTCGGCGACTGGCTGCGCACCGGCGACATCGGCCGCATGGATTCCAAGGGCTTCGTGTTCATCGAGGACCGCAAGAAGGACATGATCCTGGTGTCCGGCTTCAATGTGTATCCGAATGAAGTCGAAAGCGTCGCCGCCGCCCACCCGGGTGTGCTGGAAGTCGCCGCGGTGGCGCAGCCGGACGAGAATTCCGGCGAGGTGGTCGCGCTGTTCGTGGTGAAGAAGGATCCGAACCTCACCGCGGAAGCTCTGATCGCGTTTTGCCGCACCGAATTGACGGGCTACAAAGTACCGCGGCATGTGTACTTTCGCAGCGAGCTGCCCAAGTCCAACGTGGGCAAGATCCTGCGCCGCGCGCTGCGCGATGAACTGCGCAACCCTGCGCAGGCCCCGCCGACTTAATCCATCGGACGCGGCCGCTTCGGCCCCGTCAACCGTTGCGCGAAGCGCATGGAAAGTTCTGCACCGTCTCCACCAGCAGCGCGACGCGGTCCGGATCGACATCCGGCGTGATGCCGTGTCCCAGATTGAACACATGGCCGGCGCCCTCGCCGTAGCTCGCCAGCACTTTGAGGGTTTCGGCACGCAGAATCTCCGGCGCCGCAAACAGAGCCGCGGGATCCAGATTTCCCTGCAGGGCCACGCGGCCGTCGACGGCCTCGCGCGCCTCCCTCAAGTCGGTGGTCCAATCGATGCCTACGGCGTCGCAGCCGATGCCGGCAATCCGCTTCACCCAGGCTCCGCCGCCCTTGGTGAAGACGATATTGGGAACCCGGCGGCCGTCAGCCTTGCGCGTCAAGGCGTCCACCACTTCGGCCATGTAGCGCAAGGAGAACTCCTCGTATTGCGCCGGCGTCAGCACGCCGCCCCAGGTGTCGAACAGCATGACGGCCTGGGCGCCGGCGGCGATCTGCGCGTTTAAATAGAGTATGGTCGCCTTGGCGAGCACGGCGAGCAGGCGATGCAGATCCCGCGGCGCTTCATACATCATGCGCTTGATCAGGCCGAAGGTTTTGCTGCCGCCCCCTTCCACCATGTAGGTCGACACCGTCCACGGACTGCCGGCGAAGCCGATGAGCGGCACCCGGCCGGCCAATTCGCGGCGCACCAGCGCCACGGCGTCGATGACGTACCTGAGTTCGCGGCCCGGATCCGGCACGCCGAGCTTGGCGATATCGGCGGCGCTGCGCACCGGATGTTCGAACGTCGGTCCCTCGCCGGCCTCGAACTCGAGCCCCAGGTTCATGGCATGCGGAATGGTGAGGATGTCCGAGAACAAAATCGCGGCGTCGAGGGGGTATCGATCGACCGGCTGCAGCGTGATCTCGCAGGCGATTTCCGGATTGGTGCACATGGCGAGGAAACCGCCGGCGCGCTCGCGCGTGGCCCGGTACTCCGGCAGATAGCGCCCCGCCTGGCGCATCAGCCAGATCGGCCGGCGCGGCGTCGGCTCCCGCAACAGGGCGCGCAGCAGCAAGTCGTTCTTCAAGATCGCGGTCATGGCGGAGCGCTCAGGTTCGTTCACCGGGATCGAACAACCGGCGGTGTTCGAGAATGGCATAGCGGTCGGTCATTCCCGCGATATAGTCCGCCACGGCGCGGGCGCGGCCCGCCGGTCCCTGCACCGATTCCAGCCGCGCACCCGTCGCCTGATGCTCGTCGGGCATCAGCGTCGGGTCGGCGAAGAAGGTGTCGAACAGTTCGCGAATCACCCGCCGCGCCTTGGCGGTCATGCGCCGCACCTTGTAGTGCTTGTACACCTGTTCGCGCAGGAAGGTCTTCAACGAGTGGTTGAGCTCGCGCGTCTGCTCGCTGAAGCCGATCAGCGGACCCGGATGCGCCCTGACCTCGGCGATGGAGCGCACTCCGGACGCCTCGAGCCGCGCCGTCGAGGAGTCGATCAAATCAGTGACCAGGTGGTTGATCATGCGTCGCAGGATCTCGTACACCTGCCGGCGTCCCGCCAGCGCCGGGTATTTCGCCAGGACTTGCGCGTGGTACTGACGGAACAGCGGCACGGTCAACAGCTCCTCCACGGTGATGAGACCGGCGCGGATGCCGTCCTCCACGTCGTGATTGTTGTAGGCGATCTCGTCGGCGAAATTGGCGAGCTGCGCCTCGAGGCCGGGCTGCTGGCGGTTGATGAAGCGCTCGCCCAATTCGCCGAGCTGAATCGCGTTGTTGTAGGAGCAGTGCTTGAGAATTCCCTCGCGGCATTCGAAGGTAAGATTGAGCCCGTCGAACTCCGCGTAGTGTTCCTCCAGTTCGTCGACCACGCGCAGCGATTGCAGATTGTGCTCGAAACCGCCGAAATCCATCATGCATTCATTCAGGGCGTCCTGTCCGGCATGCCCGAACGGCGTGTGCCCCAGATCATGGGCCAGGCAAATCGCCTCCGATAAGACCTCGTTGAGCTTGAGCGCCCGGGCGATGGTGCGCGCGATCTGCGCCACTTCGAGCGAATGCGTCAGCCGGGTGCGGTACAAATCACCCTCGTGATTCACGAACACCTGGGTTTTGTACACCAGCCTGCGGAAGGCGGTCGAATGCACGATGCGGTCGCGGTCCCGCTGATATTCCGAACGGTAGGCGGGCTTGGGCTCGGCGTGGCGGCGCCCGCGCGAACTCTCGTCGAGAGCGGCATAGGGGGCCGGCGCGCTCATGCGAAGAACTCCGCCAAGGTGGCATCGAGCGCCGCTGACGGATAGTCGGACGTCACGATGGCGCGCCCCAGCTTTTCGAGCAGGACCAGGCGCATGGCGCCGGCATGCACTTTCTTGTCCATTTGCATCAGTTCCAGCATCCTGGCGGCGCCGATACGCGGCGCCTCGGTGGGCAGACCGGCTTTCACCAAGGTGCCGCGCACGCGCTCCTGGATGGCGCCGTCGATCAACCCGAGGCGCTGCGACAAATTCGCGGCGATCACCATCCCGAGGGCCACCGCCTCGCCGTGCAGGTAGGTTTCGTAGGCAGTGGCGGCCTCGATGGCGTGGCCGAAGGTGTGGCCGAAGTTCAGGATGGCCCGCACGTTGTGCTCGCGCTCGTCCTTGGCGACCACCGTGGCCTTGATTTCACAGGATCTCGCGATCGCATAGGTCAGCGCGTCCACATCGCGCGCCAACAGCTTGGGGAGGTTGTGGTCCAGCCAGTCGAACAACAGCGGGTCCCACACACAGCCGTACTTGATCACTTCGGCAAGTCCGGCGCGCAACTCCCGGTCCGGCAGGGTGGCGAGGGTGTCGGTATCCGCGATCACGCCGAGCGGCTGATAGAACGCGCCGATCAGGTTCTTGCCGCCCGGATGATTCACCCCGGTCTTACCGCCCACCGAGGAATCGACCTGGGCGAGCAGTGTCGTCGGAATCTGCACATAGCCGATCCCGCGCTGGTAACAGGCCGCCGCGAATCCCGCAATGTCGCCGACCACGCCGCCCCCCAGGGCCAGCACGGCCGCATCCCGGTTCATTTTCTTGGCGACCAGCGCATCGAACACCCAGGCGGCGGTCTGCAGCGTCTTATGCTGCTCGCCGTCCGGCAAAATGCATTCGGCGATCCGCTTGCCGGCAAGGCCGTCGGTCAATTTTCCGAGGTACAGACGCGCGACGGTGTCATTAGTCACGATCAACAGGTCCCGGGCGCGGATCCGGGCGTCCAGCAGTTCGCGATGGCTCAACAATCCCGGGCCGATCGCGATCGGATAGCGTGAATGCCCGACGTCTACCTGAAGTGTTTGCACGATGTGATTATACGAACCTTATGAAGCCTGCGCCCGCCGAAGCTCGTGGTGTATTTCCTCGGCCACCAGCTGCACGCGCCGTCCGTCCGTGGATACGGTGAAATCGGCTATTTCTGCGTACAAGAGCGCCCGCCGCTTCATCAGTTCATGGAGCTTCTGTTCGGGATCGGTGTCGTTCAGCAGCGGCCGGTGCCGGGCGTGGCGGGTGCGCTCGAGCTGCTGATCGATCGAAGTCGCCAGATAAACGACCATGCCGCGTTCAGCGAGGACGCGGCGGTTATCCGCGTCGATCACGGCTCCGCCTCCCGTCGCCAGCACGATCGACTCGAGGCGCGTGAGGCGCTCGATGGACTCCTTCTCACGGATCCTGAATCCGGCCTCGCCTTCCTTCTCGAAGATGAACGCGATATCCACCCCGGTCTTCGCCTCGATGTCCGCGTCGCTGTCGTAGAAGGTGAAGCGCAGCATGCGCGCGAGATGCCGCCCGACGGCGGTCTTGCCCGATCCCATGGGGCCGATGAGGAAGATGTTTCCCTTGGCTAGCATCGCTGCATTTTGTACGGTTTGGCGCATCGAAAGCAGGGATTTCGCGCGTACTCGCGCGAATTGCGCGCAAACGCGGTACTTTTGAATGAAAAAACCGCCTCGAGGGCGGTTTTTCCAGTGGCCTGCTGCCGCCGTCTGCGATCAGTACAGGTTCGATCCTTCTCGCAGGATCTTCGGCGTGATGAATATCAGCAGTTCGGTCTTGTTGTTGATCTTCGTCGTGCTCTTGAACAAATTGCCGATCACGGGGAGATCGCCGAAGAATGGCACCTTGTTGGCCGACGTGGACTTCGTGGTGTCGAGAATGCCGCCGAGCACCACGGTCTGCCCGTCGTTGACCAGCACCTGGGTGATGATCTGCCGGGTATCGATCGAGGGAACCGAGCCGCCGGTGGCGCTGGTCACCTGCTGGCCGACCGAGTCGTCGGAGACATCGAGGTCCAGAATCACGCGATTGTCAGGCGTGATCAGCGGGGTCACCTTGAGGGACAGCACCGCGTTCTTGAATTGCGTCGTGGTCGCGCCGCTCGACGCCGATTCCTGATACGGAATTTCCACACCCTGCATGATGGTGGCTTGCTTCTGGTTGGCCGTGATGACGCGGGGCGAGGAGATGGTTTCGCTCTTGCCTTCGTTTTGCGCGGCCGACAGTTCCAAGTCGAGCACATGCTTGCCGGCGAGCACCGACAGGCCGATGCTGCCGTTGGTAGTCGCCGCCGGCAGGTTCACCTGGTAGCGGTTGTCCAGCGTCGGAAAGTTGATGAACCCCGAAGGCTTGGTGGTCGACGGCGGAAACGCCGAGGACAGCATGGAGTCCGTGCCCACATTCGTGCCCGACACCGTCACCAGGCCGCCGTTGCTCGTGGTGAAGCCGGTGAGTCCCAGGCGCGCGCCCAAGTCGCGCTCGAAGGTGTCGCTGACGATCACGATGCGCGCTTCGATCAACACCTGCTTGACCGGAACGTCGAGGGTCTGCACCAGACGCCGGATGTCCGTCAGCTTGTCGGCCGTGTCCTGCACCAGCAAGGTGTTGGTGCGCTCATCGACCGACAGGCTGCCGCGCGGCGACAGCATGGAGTCCTTGGCGCCCGTGCTCTTGATCAGCTTCGCGAGGTCCGTGACTTTGGCGTAGTTGACCTGCATGAATTCCGTGCGCGTCGGCGACAATTCCTGCACTTCCTTGCGCGCCGCAAGCTCGGCTTTTTCGCGGGTCGCGAGTTCCGCCGTCGGTCCGATGATGATGACATTGTCCTGGCGGCGCTTATCCAAGCCCTTGGTGCGCAATACGATGTCCAGCGCCTGATCCCAGGGCACGTTCTGCAGCCGCAGGGTTAGGTTGCCGGTGACCGAATCGCTGACCACGATATTCTGGCCGCTGGTGTCGGCCAGCAGCTGCAGTACCGAACGCACGTCGATGTCCTGGAAATTCAAGGTCAGCCGCTCGCCGGTGTATTCCTTCTTCTCCTCGGCGTTGGCGCGCTTCAGCGACGGCTTGATTTCAATGGTGTACTGATTGTCGGATTGATAGGCCAGCTGCTCGAAGTCGCCCTGAGCGCTGATCACCAAGCGTGAGCTGCCTTCCACCCGCAGCGCATCGACGGTTTGCACCGGCGTCGCAAAATCCATGACGTCGTAGCGGCGCATGAGGTTCTTCGGCATCAACGTGCCCGCAAAGTCGACCACGACCTGGTTGCCTTCCTGGCGCACATTGACCGGGGTGCGCGGGTCCGTCAGCTGCACGATCACACGGCCGGTGCCGTCGGCGCCGCGCCGGAAATCGATGGTGCGGATGGCGCGTTCGACCGCGGCCGCGCCCTGGCCGGAACCTGCCCGCGCCGGGGCCGCCTGGGCCGCCGTCGCTCCCGGCTGATTGCCGAGCGTGATGACGATGTTGTTGCCGTCCACCTTGGTGGTGTACGGCATCAAGGTATCCACATTGACGACCAGGCGCGTGCGGCCGTTGGCTTCGGCCGCCAGCACGGTGTCGACTCCGCCGGAGCGTACGTCGAAGCGGCGCGATGCCAGCGCCAGGGTGGTGTTCGGCAGGTCGAACGCAATGCGCGCCGGCTTGTCGATGGTGAACGGCAGCGGTTCGGGAGCCGGGCCGCTCAGGTGCAGTTTGAGCTGCACTTGCTGACCCGATAAGGTCTGAACGTCGACGGACTCGAGTTTGAGCGGGTCCTGGGCTCGCGCCGTCAGACTGATTGCGCCCAATGCGAGCAGCGCCATCGCGCCGAACATCGCCGTTCTTGTCTTGAATCTAATCATGCTTTCTTACTCCCTGGGGGCCTCAATCGGACAATGCCAACGAGGCCGGTCGCTCGATATAGCCGCCGAGACCATCCGGTATGATTTCGACGAGGCTAATTTTTCCACCGGTAATTTCAGTCACTTTGCCGTCGTTCTGCCCGAGATAATTGCCGGGCTGAACCTTGTGCACGAGACCGTCCTTGGACTGGACGAGCCCGTAGAAGCTGCCGCCGACCTTGAAAGTGCCGACCATTTTCAGAGTGTCGAGCGAAAAACCTTCCAAGAATTCACGGTTGCGCCGCGAACTCGGCCTTAAGTTCTGGCCGTTGACCGAGCCTGTGCCCTGCGGCTGGAACGGCGAGCGCAGCTTCGTGGCGCTGTACACATAGGTTTCGTACGGCTTCACTTCCGGCAGCGCCTGAATGCGCCCGCCGGGCTTTTTCTTGGTGTCGGAGATCCACTTCTGCAGATCCGACTGCCCGCCGGAACAACCGGCCAGGGTCAAGCCTGCGAGGACGGCGCCGACAATGACGCCTGCGTTGCGTGTCTTGCTCACGTCGCTCCTCCCGATTTCTTCTTCGCCGGTTTCGCGCCGCCTTCATCCTCGATGTAGCGGTAGGTTTTTGCAGTCACGTCCATGGTCAAATTGTCGTAACCGCTCTTGGCATCGACCGGCGTGATCTGGATGTCGTGCAGCGTGACGATGCGCGGCAGGGCGGCGATGCCGCTGACGAAATTCCCGAAGTCGTGATAGGTGCCCACCAGTTTGATCTTGATGGGAAGTTCCGCATAGAAACCATTGCCCTTCTCGCTGCCGGGCTGAAACAGTTTTTCCTGCAGGCCGGCGGCGAGGCCGGTTTGCGAGATATCCACCAGAAGATTCGGCACTTCGGTCTTGCCCGGCAACTGGCGCAGCATGGCGCCGAAGCTGCGCTCCATCTCTCCGAGCTGGGCACGGTAGGCATCGAGATTGGCGGCACGCTGCTGCTTGCTTTCGAACTGCTGGCGCAAATCCAGCTCGTCGGCCTCGGCCTTCAGCAACAGCGGCCGGTCGTCGTTCCAGACGAACGTGTACCAGGCAAATGCCGCGACCAAGGCAAAAATCAATGCGATGAAGAAGCCGCGCACCGCCAGCGGCCAGCGGCCGACGTCGCGCGGATCGAGTGTCCGGAGTTGATCGAAAAACTTCATTTCGCAGCAACCTTTTTGACCGTTGTTTCGCCGCCGTTCTCGAGGTCCACGCCCACCACGTCGCTCGTCAAGGTGAAATTCGAGCCGCCGGTCGTAGAATCCTTGGCGGACTCGACCACCATCAGCACCGGGTTATCCATCCATACCGACGAGTCGATGTTGCGCATGAAGGTCGACACACGCGTGCTCGACTGCGCGACGCCCTTGATCTCGAGTCTATTGCCGGTCTGCTTGATCGCCGTGAGATACACACCCTCCGGCACGGTTTTCACCATTTCGTCGAACAGGTGCACGATCTCGGGCCGCTTGCGCTGCAATTTCTCGATGATTTCCATGCGCGCAACCAAGCGCTGCTTGCGATTCTCGAGATCCTGAATGTCGGCGATTTGCGCATCCAGTTTCTTGATCTCATTCCTCAGCAGCGTGTTCTTCTCGTTCTGGGAGTCGATCCAGCCGCTGTATAGAAGTTTTCCGCCGAGGACGAAGACGCCGGCGGCGAATACCGCCCCGCCGGCGGCGACCATGAATTCGCGGCGACGGACTTTGCGTTCTTGTTCGCGCCAGGGAAGTAGATTGATACGCGGCATGGCAGCTCTTTTAGTCGAAGCTTCGCAGCGCGAGGCCGCAGGCTGTGAGTAACGCGGTGGCATCCCGGCCCACAGCTTGCGCTTTGGCCTTCGATGACACCTTCATGTTGCCGAGCGGATCACCCTTGTCCGCGGGTACGCCAACACGGCTCGAGATGACTTCCGCGACGCCGGGTATGTTGGCGCAGCCGCCGCAGATCAGGATCTGATCGGGCTGCGAACGGCCGCTGCCGGACGCCAGGTAAAACTGCAGCGACCGGCTGACCTGCTGGGTCATGTCGTCGATGAAGGGATCGAGCACTTCCGGCTGATAATTGCTCGGCAAGCCGCCCTCCTTCTTGGCGCGCCCGGCCTCTTCCATGGAGAGCCCGTAGGTGCGCATGATTTCTTCAGTGAGCTGCTGTCCGCCGAACGCGAAGTCGCGGGTGTAGATCACCCTCATGTCGCGCAGCACGCTGAAGGTCGTGCTGCTGGCGCCGAAGTCCACCACCGCGACGGTGCGGTCGAGGCCGCCGTCCGGCATCTGGTGGCGCATCAGCGCGCAGGCGTTCTCCAAAGCGAACGCCTCGACGTCGACCAAATGCGCGGTCAACCCGGACGCTTGCACCGCCGCCTGGCGCTGCTCGACGTTCTCGGTGCGCGTCGCGACCAAGAGCACGTCCATCATTTCCGGGTCCTTCTCCGACGGTCCCACGACCTGATAGTCGTAGCTGACTTCTTCCATCGGGAACGGAATGTATTGGTCGGCCTGCATCTCGACCTGACCTTCGAGTTCGTTCTCGCCGAGGCTCTTCGGCATTTGAATCACTTTCGTGATCGCGGCATCGCCGCTGATCGCGATCGCCGCGAGACGGCTCTTGGCGCCCGAGCGTTTCACCGCGCGCCGGATCGCTTCGCCGACCGCCTCTGCGTCGACGATCGCCTTCTCGTTGATGGCGTTGTGCGGAGTGGGTTCCGCCGCATACGACTCAACGCGGTACTGGCCGCCCGACATCGTGAGCTCGATGAGCTTCACCGATGAGGTGGTTATGTCAAGTCCCAGAAGCGGACGATATCTTTTGCCGAACGACCACACAGCTTTTTTCCTTTTTCACTCAGTACCTTGGAGGTCGAAACTGGTGCATGAGATTAACTATGCCAAGCAAACTTAGCAAGAAACTGTTAAATAGAACGTGAAGCCACTCACGGTAATGAGCGGTGAACAGCTCGGGCTGCGCAAAGTGGGAACTACGGCAAATCCGCAGCATTGACGAAGGCGTCGAGTCATCCGATCAGACCTCTGGCGCCTAGTCTCTAGGCGGTTGGTTTAGCTTGGTCTGGCAACCCCGCTGTCCTTAGGATCGAAACCCCTTGGGACCGGTGGCTTTGCGTCCTCATCTTTCGATGAGTATGCCCATGTAACCGGCGGTAATATGCATGTGCAATTTCGCCGGTGCAATAAGTTAGAACGGTTTTCTGTGGCCAAACGTTACCCAGTTCTCATCTCGCGCATTTGTGTGGTCCTAGTTGGCGCAATAGCGTTAATTGCGTTCGCTAACGTCTGTGCTTATGTCTATTTGAGGCCCGCCCTGCCTGATGTGGACAGCCTGCGGGATGTTCAATTGCAGGTCCCATTACGGGTTTACACCCGGGACGGCAAGCTGATCGCCGCCATCGGCGAGCAGCGGCGCATTCCCGTGCGCTACGACCAGCTGCCCAAGCGCCTCATCCAGGCCTTTTTGGCGACCGAGGACGATCGCTTCTTCCGGCACCATGGTGTTGATTGGCAAGGGATTTTGCGGGCTGCAGTGGCCAACCTCAAAGCCGGCGGCATTCGCCAGGGAGCGAGCACCATCACCATGCAGGTGGCTCGCGACATGTTCCTTACGCCGCGGCGCGATATGAAGCGCAAGATGAGCGAAATCTACATTTCCCTGCTCATGGAGGCCGAGTTCACCAAGGAGGAAATCTTCTCCCTGTACGTCAACAAGATCTTCTTGGGGCAGCGGGCCTACGGAGTCGGCGCGGCGGCCGAGGTGTACTTCGGCAAGACCTTGGACCAATTGACCGTGGCCGAGATGGCAACCCTGGCCGGCATTCCCACCGCCCCTTCGGTGGTCAATCCCGTGGCCAGCGCGGAGGCCGCCAAAGTCAGGCGCGCCCATGTGCTCGGCCGGATGCTGGAACTCAACTACATCACTCAGACCGAATACGACGAGGCCAAGTCGAGCCCCATGGAATCGCGGCTGCACGGCTCTTCGGTCGAAGCGGATGCCCCTTACGTGGCCGAGATGGTGCGCAATGAAATGCAGGCCAAGTACGGCGACGGGGTCTACACGGCCGGCTACAAGGTATTCACCACCATCGATTCGCGCCTGCAGGCGGCCGCCACCGTGGCGCTGCGCACCGGCCTGTTGGAGTATGACCGCCGCCATGGCTTCCGCGGCGCCACCGCCAAAGTCGACATCTCCAAGCTGACCACCGCGAGAGATTTCGACGGCCAACTCGAGGAATTCCCGATCATCGGCGGCTTGCGGCCGGCCATCGTGCAGAGGGTCGACGCCAAGAGCGCCAAGATCTACGTCAAGGACATCGGCGAAGCGACCCTCCCCTGGGAGAAGCTGTCCTGGGCCAGGCGCGAATTGCCCGACGAAAAGGTCGATCGGGCGCCCCTGTCAGCCGCCGAAATCTTCAACCGCGGGGATGTGATCTATACCGTGGGTCGAACGGCGGATTCGTTGCTGTTCGTGCAGGTGCCGGAGGCGCAAAGCGCCCTGGTATCGGTGGATCCGCGCGACGGCGCGGTGGTCGCCCTGGTCGGCGGCTTCGACTACTTTCAGAGCAAATTCAATCGCGTAACCCAGGCGCGCCGCCAACCGGGATCAGGATTCAAACCCTTCGTTTACGCGGCCGCCTTCGACAAGGGCTATACCCCCGCGAGCGTCATTTTGGACGCGCCGGTGGTCATCGACGAGACCGGTACCGAACAAGCCTGGCGCCCCAAGGAAATGGAAGGCAGTTTCGCGGGTCCGATGCGCCTGCGCGAAGCCATGGTGCACTCGCGCAATTTGGTCTCCGTGCGCCTGATGCGCGCCATCGGCGGCGATTACACCTGGAACTACGTGACTCGGTTCGGGTTCGATAAGTCGCAATTGCCCAATGATCTGACCCTGGCGCTGGGCACAGCCGAATTGAGCCCCCTGCAAGTGGCCATCGGCTATTCCACCTTTGCCAACGGCGGCTTCAAGGTGAGCGCCTACGCCATCGACCGGGTCGAGGACGCGGGCGGTAAAGTGCTGCAGCAGGCAAATCCGGCGATCGCCTGCGCGGAATGTGAACGTCCGACCGATCCGGCGGCAGCCAAGAGTGCCGAGACCCCCGGAGTGTCCCCGGCCAGCGCTTCCCCGGCCGGAGTGTCCCCGGCCAGCGCTTCCCCGGCCGGTGGGTCCCCGGCTGGCGCGTCCACGGCCCGCGCGACGGCCGCGGGAGTTCGCGCGGCGCAGCTTGACGAAGCCCCGCACGACGGCAAGACCGTGATCCCGGCAAAGAATCTCGCGCCGCAAATCATCCGTCCGCAAATAGCCTATCTGCTGGCCGACATGATGAAGGACGTCATTCGCCGCGGCACGGGCGTGCGCGCACGCTCCCTCAATCGCGAGGATATTGCCGGCAAAACCGGCACCACCAATGACGCCCACGACACTTGGTTCAACGGCTTCAACGGCGATTTGATGACGACGGTGTGGGTGGGCTTCGATCAGGAGCGCTCGCTGGGCGAGGGCGAACAAGGCGGCCGGACAGCCATTCCGGCATGGACCTACTTCATGCATGAAGCATTGGCCGGGACCGCCCGGCGGGGGGTGCCGGTGCCGGACGGGATCGTGGCGGCGCGCATCTCGCCCGAAACGGGCTTGCTGGCGAGCTCGGACAATCCCAACGGCATCATGGAGAAATTCATCGAGGGCAATCTGCCCAAATCCGAGCTCTATGAGGGGTCCGATAAATCGAACCCGAACGACGGCGATAAACCGCTATTCTAGCGATCTGATCATGGCCAAGAAGTTTTCGCAGCGTGCCGAAGATTTGCGCAGCGCTCTCGCTCAGGAGGCCGCGCGGATCATGGCCGAACACGGCATTGGGGATTTTCTGCAGGCGAAGCGCAAGGCCGCGGATCGTCTGGGGGTCAACGATGTCGCCGTGTTGCCGAAAAACATCGAAATTGAGGCCGCGCTGCGCGCGCATCAGCGCCTCTTCGGACGCGATTCCCACGACCACACCCTGAAAGAGCAGCGCCGGATCGCGCTGGACACGATGCGCATGCTGGAGGAGTTTCAACCACGGCTGGTGGGGTCGGTGCTCACCGGCACGGCCACGAACTACAGCGACATCAACCTGCACCTGTTTGCCGACGTCGCCGAGTCGGTGGCCATCCGCCTGCTCGACATCGGCGTGCCGCACGAATTCTACGAACGGCGCGTCAAGATGGACGCGGAGCGCAGCATCAACTATCCCGCACTGCGTTTTGAGGCGAATGGCCGAACCGTCGACGCCACCGTGTTCCCCATCGATGGAATCCGCCAGTCGCCCTACTCGCCGGTCGACGGCAAGCCCATGAAGCGCGCTGATATCCGCGAAGTGTCGGAGTTGGTCGGCACCGGCTGATCCCTCTCGATGGAATTCCAGCGGGGCGGCTCCCTGCCAATGGTCTGCACACCCCTTCCGCCTACTCCGGCCCTTTAGTGACAGTTAATATTCTTGAACGACTGTTAAGAGAAGTATTAAGCTGCGGGGAGGGACCGGCTTCTTTGCGCAACGGATAGCCAAGAAAATTAGAACAATAGTTGGTCCCGGATGTGGGGGAAAGGCAACATTTGAAGGGGTGCGCTATGCGTTGGGATGCAATCAATCGATGCTTATGGCCGATGGCCTTGGCGGGTCAGTTGGCGTGGCCGGCTGTATCCATGGCCGCAAATGGCGATGCCGAAACGGCATCGAGCGGAGCGCTGGAAGAAGTCGTGGTGACCGCCACCCGCCGCAGCGAACGCCTGCAGGACGTGCCGATCAGCGTCACCGCGTTCAGCCAAGAGAAGCTCGATTCGCAGGGCTTGCGGAGCATCGATGATCTCACGCGCTTGAGCCCCGGCGTCATGTTCCAGCGCAACGGCAACGGTTCCTCGGCCAATTACAACGACGAGAACTCCGACATCAGCATCCGCGGCATCGACTCCCAAGCGGGTACTTCCACCACCGGCATTTATATCGACGACACGCCGGTGCAGAGCCGGCACATCGGTTTCGGCGCCGTCAACGTATTTCCGGCGCTGTTCGATTTGGATCGAGTCGAGGTTTTGCGCGGTCCGCAGGGAACCTTGTTCGGCGCCGGCGCCGAGGGCGGCGTCGTACGCTTCATCACGCCCCAGCCGGACGTCACCAAGGACTCCGGCTATTTGCGCGCTGAAGGTGCATCGACCAAGTCAGGTGATGCCAGCTACGAAATGGGCGCCGCGGCGGGCGGTCCCATCATCAACGACGTGCTTGGTTTTCGCATTAGCGCCTCCTACCGTCGCGACGGCGGCTGGGTGGATCGCGCCAATTACAATCTGATCCCAAATCCCGACAATTCGGTGCTGCCGACGCCGGCTCTCGGCCGTGTCACCGAGAAAGACGCCAATTGGCAGGAAACCATGACTTTCCGCGCGGCCCTAAAGTGGGTCGTCAACGACGCCCTGTCCGTCACGCCGTCCTTCTACTATCAACAGCTGCACATCAACGACACCGCGTCCTACTGGGTGGGGCTCTCGAATCCCAGCTCGGATTCGTTCTATAACGGCAATCAACTGACCAACCCGAGCCGTGATCCCTTCTCGCTGTCGGCGATCAAGGTCGAATGGAACCTCGGCTTCGCGCAGCTGACTTCGAACACCTCGTATTTCGCCCGCAGCCAGCATTCAACTTCCGACTATTCACAGTATCTGCGCGCGACCTATGCCTACTTCGGACTGTTGCCGAATATCTACCCGCAGCCGGGAGATGCCGGTTACGCGACCTTTGAAGATGACCAAAAGAATTTCTACCAGGAGTTCCGTTTGGCCTCATCGGATCCCACGGCCAGGTTCGTTTGGAACACCGGCGTTTTCTACTCGCATCTGAACGAGAACATTCCGGAGAATATCTACGACGCGACTCTTGATGCGGAAAGCGGCGGGAATGTTTGTTTCTTTCTGGCCTGCCCCAACGGCGAGATCTTTTATGGCCCTGAAGATCGCGTCATCGACAAACAAATCGCCGCCTTCGGCGAGGCCACATTCAAGTTCACCGACACCTTGAAAGCGACGGCCGGTTTGCGGGTATCCAAAGTCGACTTCACCGGATCCACCTTTGCCGGGGGTGCCTTTCTCGGTACTCCAAACTCTGGCACTCAGGCCAGTTCCTCGGAAAAGCCGGTTACTCCCAAGGCCGTGCTGTCATGGCAGCCCAACCGCGAAAATCTCTTTTATCTGAGCGCTTCCAAGGGCTATCGGGTCGGCGGCGTGAACGTCGGCGTCGGTACCATTTGCGGCGGAGATCTACAAACACTGGGATTGCCGATCGGTTCCGACGGCCTGCGCCACGTACCGACCCAATTCGCCTCCGACAATCTCTGGAGCTACGAGATCGGTGGCAAGAACACGTTCATGGATCACCGGCTGCAAATCGACTCCAGCCTGTTCGTGATCAATTGGAAGAACATCCAGCAGAATGTGTACCTGCCGAGCTGCGGGGAACAGTTCACGGCCAATTTGGGCCAGGTGCAGAGCCGCGGCGGCGACATCGACGTCCAGTTCCGGCCCATTGACACGCTGATCCTGGGGCTCACGGTGGCGTACACCGACGCGCGCTTCACCAAGAGCTCATGCGCCGGCATTCTGCAGTTCGATCCGGCCGCAGTGCAGCCCGACGGGGTCGTCGGCGCATGTGCGGGCCTCGTCAACGGCGTTGCAAGCACTGCCCCGCCGGTGGTCAGTGAAGGGAACCGGCTGGTGGGCGCGCCCTGGTCGATCATGGCTTCCGCTGAAAAGACTTTCGGCGAGTGGAATGGGCACACGCCGTATCTACGCGCTGACTACCAATTCACGAACGCGCAAACCGCGCTGTTGCCGGGCCAGGATGGCCGGAACGCTCTGTTCGACCAGACTATTCCCGGCCTGCCGCAAACGAAGAATCTGCAATTGCGCGCGGGCTTCCGTTGGAACGGCTACGACGTGTCGCTGTTTGCGCAGAACGTGCTCGACCAAAACCCGGTTCTCTTCAAGTCGCGCGACATCGCGTACGACCAAACCGACAATCTGTACTTTGGCCGCGGCGTGCGGCCGCGCACCGTCGGCGTCACGGCGACCTATCGGTACTGATCAGCGCGAAACAGCTGAAGAGGGTTTGAGCAGGTCTTTTCCGCCGGCGGGCTTCGTCAATCGAGGCTCGCCGGCGACCGGTCTCGCGCATGCTGGGGTGTTGGCGGCCTCGCTGCTCGGTTCCGTGGGAACTTCTCCCTAAAGTCGTCTGGAGTTTTGCGGGCGTTAACGTCAAAACGTCGAAACGACAAGGGGCTTTATAGGCACATGACCCCGGGTGCTGTCGCCCACGCGCTTCCTCATCGCCGCGCGCCGGGTGGCCGGCCTCTCAATGAGGCATCACTTCGTCGCCTTCTCCTGCCAAACCGTCATCATGTCCGGCGAGCCCTGCGCCCGCACGCCGTTGTCGGTCAGGATGTCATCGGTGGCGGCAAGCATGGCGCTGCGCGAGAACACCAGCGCCTCATTGCCCTTTTGATCGAATTCGATGGTGACGAATGGATCCTTGAGATCGCGCAGCAGCGCGACCATGTGCTTGAGGCTTCGAACGCGCGTGCCGTTGACCGAGTACACCACCGATCCCGCGGGATTCGAGTAGCCGTTGGAGAGTTTGTGTGGAAAGAAGGGCGAGGAAATGACCACGAGTTCTTCGGTGTCGGCATCCGGCGTATCCAAGGCGCGGGTGATCAGCGGGCTCTTCACGGCACCCAGGATTCGCAGTAGGCCGGCGTTGTTCTCGAAGCTCGAGATCAATTGCCAGGTGGCGGTCGAGAACACCAATGGCCCATAGATGAAGTACGACGGATAGCCGCCGCGCAGATCGGTGACCAGGGTGGGATGCTCCGCCGACACGGGCAGTTGAATCTGCATGGACTTGCCGGCCCTGACGATGCTCATCGGCACCTTGCCGTTGGCCGCCGCCCGCTGAATCATGTACGCGAAGCTGACCCGTAAATCCTTGTCCAGCTTGACCATCCCCTGATTGTCGATGGGGGTGTCGCCCACCCGCGTGAGGACATCCCATTCCTTCAGCGGATAATCGGCGTCGCTCTTGTAGGGACGGTGCACCACCATTCCCTCGACGCTCTTGTCGAGCTTGAGGAATTCGCGCAAAGCTGGATTTTCCAGTGTTTGCAGCTCATCGTACATGGCGGGCTTGCCGTCGAAGCGGCCGTCCGCAATATCCTTCAGGAACAGTTCGACTTCCTCGTTCGGAATGATGTAGCCGATGTTCTGGGTGTCGCCGCCCAATTTACTGAATGCGAGGCCGATCATCTTGTCGCCGGCTATGGCCGGGCCGCCGCTGTTGCCGGGATTGATGGCCGCATCCACTTGGATGCGCAGCCCCGACACCGGATAGTTGTAGGCCACGAACTCGATGCGCGACACGATTCCCTTGGTGATGGACAGTGAGTTGCCGCCGGTGGGAAATCCATAGGCCAACACCGCATCCTTGATCTGCGGCAACTTGCTGGCGCGGGCCACCGGTGGATGCGTGTCGAAGAACGACGCATCGTCGAGCTGCAGGACGGCCAGGTCGATGCCGGGCGCGACGGCCACCACCGTGGCCGGCACCTTGTCGCCCGCGGCGTTCGCCTGAATCTGCACCTGGCTGGCATAAAGAACCACGTGCGCGTTGGTGAGGATGCGCTTGCCTTCGATCACCACCCCGGAGGCGGTCACCTCGCTCGGCGCCTGCTTGGTCCAGGGCTTGAAGGGATCCGGGTAGCGCATGGTGGCGAACACCTTCACCACGGAATTTTCGATGGCCGGCACCCGGCCCGCATCGACGGCGCGGCCCCAAGCGGCCGGAGCCGTGACTGAAATGAAACTGCAGAGCAAACAGAGGCTGACGCAGCCGAGCCGATTGAGACGTGTCATGGGTACCGTTCGAGTCCTTATTTTCCGTCGACCGAAAACGCCAGCAGTGCATTGCCGGAATTGACATAGACAATGCCGTTCACGATGGTCGCTCCGCCGTGATCCAGGGGACCGCCGGTCGCCTTGATGCCGTTCTTGGTTTGAAATTCCTTGGCCGTGTCGAAATCCCACAGGATCTTGCCGTCGATCGTTGAATAGGCGCGCAGATGACCGTCCATGGATCCTGAGAACGCGCTGCCCGGCATGACGGTTACCGCCTGCGCCTGCCCGTGCGTGCAGTTCTGATCACCCCAGCCACACACCGGTTGCGGCGAGGGCGTGTGCCAGCGCGCGGCGCCGGTTTTCAAATCCAATGCGGTCAAGCTCCCAGAGACGTTCGCGGGCTGCCCCATCCCGCCCGTGATCGCGACGTAGAGATTGCGGTAGTCGGCGGCGCTGCCCCACGCCACCCCGCCGGGGGCCCCGGCAACGCCGGGCGGTCCCACTGAACTGCCCGCGCCGGCGGCGCCAGCGACACCGCTGCCGCCGATTTTCGTCTGCCACAGGGTGTCGCCGCCGCGATCAGGATCGAGGCCATAGACCATGCCCGACTTCTGACCCGCCAGCAGAACTTGATTGCCGGTCGCCAACGTCCGCAACACCGGCGGACTCACAAAACCGCTGCCGACCGTTCCGACATCCGAGCGGCTCAACTGTTTAACCCAGCGCAGCTTGCCGGTTTCCAAATCCAAGGCCAGCACGGCATCGGTCAGCGACTGCTCGATGCCGCTCGGCGAGCTGCCGGTGGCGACGTACAGCACGTTGCGCTTGGTATCGAGGGTGGGCGTCGACGCGACTGCGGCGCCCGCCGGACCGAACTCCTGAATGCCCGCAGTGTTCTTGCGCGTCGGCACCGGCTCTTCGAGTACGGTATAGCTCTTCCACGCCAATTTGCCGCCGGCGATGTCGAGCGCGGCCACGCTGCCCCGAAAGGTGCAGCAGCTGTAGCTCGGATTGGCCGCCGCACTGTCTTCGGTCGAGCTCATCGCCACGTACAAACGGTCGTTGTACAGCGTGGGCGCACTCATGATGCGCGCCAACGGGTGGGTTTCAACCTGGGTTTTCCACAACAGCGTTCCCTTCTGTGCATCCAGTGCATAGACGGTGCCGGTATCGTCGCCGAAAAACGCGGCGCTCGGCGCCTTGATGACGTCGAGATGCGCCAAGGTGCGCTTCAGTCTGCGCGGCAGGGTTGCGACTCGCGAGCGCGCCAGTTCGCCGATGATCACCGCCGTACGAGTGCCCGCGGCGGCGTCATAGGTCCAATACGTGCACCCCGTCTTGGAATCGAGCGAATAGACGCGCCCCGTGGAACTGGTGACGAACAGCCGGCCGTCGACCACCGTGGGCTGCCCGAATTCGCTGCCATTGGCATAGCCAAACGCCCATTTCAACGCCAGCTTCGCCACATCGCTGGCACGGATCGCGGGCTCCGGCTGGTATCGCGTATTGTCGAGACCGCGGCCCCAGCCGTTCCATTGCGCGCTGCCGAGAGCAACCGGACCCGCCGGATTGGGGCAGACATCGCCCAAGGCGACATTTGCGGCGCCGAGCAGCAGGAGCGCCAATGCGCTCAACCTTGCATGCGTTTGCAGCGCCATCGTTCAGCGCTTATCTAAGGGCTGGTAGTCTCGCTGCGTCGGACCGGTGTAGAGCTGGCGCGGCCGGCCGATTCTCATATGCGGATCGGACACCATTTCTTGCCACTGCGCCACCCAGCCGGCGGTGCGGGCAATCGCGAACATCACCGTGAACATGGAGCGTGGAATTCCCAAAGCGCTGTAGATGATGCCGGAGTAGAAATCCACGTTCGGATACAGTTTGCGCGACACGAAGTACTCGTCCTTGAGTGCTATTTCCTCCAATTTGAGTGCGAGCTCGAACAGCGGATTGTTGGTCTTGCCGAGCTTCTCGAGAACTCGGTAGCACATGCCGCGAATGATCTTCGCGCGCGGATCGAAGTTCTTGTAGACGCGGTGCCCGAAACCCATCAGGCGCACGTGGTCGCTCTTATCCTTGACCCGCGTGAGGAACTTATCGATGTTGGCGACCGAGCCGATACCGTCCAGCATGTCGAGCACGGCTTCATTGGCGCCGCCGTGCGCCGGTCCCCAGAGCGCGGATACGCCGGCCGAAATCGCCGCATATGGGTTCGCGCCGGTGCTGCCCGCCAGGCGCACGGTCGAGGTACTGGCGTTTTGTTCATGGTCGGCGTGCAGAATGAACAGCAAATCCAGGGCTTCGGCGGCCACCGGATCAATGGCATAGGGTTCGCACGGCACCGCGAAAAACATGTTGAGCATGTTGGCGCAGTAGCGCAGATCATTGCGCGGGTAGATGAACGGCTGGCCGAGCGTGTGCTTGTAGGCCGCGGCCGCGATGGTCGGCAGCTTCGCGATGATCCGATGCGAGAAGATCTCGCGCTGCCGCGGATCTTCGATGTCGGTGGAGTCCTGATAGAACGCGGCCATGGAGGCCACCACGGCGGAGACCATGGCCATGGGATGCGCGTCGTGATGGAAACCCTGGAAAAAGCGCAGCAGCTGCTCGTTGACCATGGTGTGCCGGGTGATCGACATCTGAAACGCGCACAGCTCCTGCTTGCTCGGCAAGGTGCCGTTGATCAGGAGATTCGCCACCTCGAGAAAGCTCGATTTTTCCGCGAGCTGCTCCACCGGATAGCCGCGGTACAACAGCGTGCCCGCGTCGCCGTCGATGTAGGTGATCTTGCTTTCAGTGCTAGCCGTGGCCATGAAGCCGGGGTCGAAAGTGAAGACACCCTGTTCCTTGGTGAGGCTGGAAATGTCGAGTGCTTCGGGTCCGATCGTTCCCGAGACCGCTTGCATTGCGGTGGTCTTGCCGGTCGCGAGATTCTTGAGTTCGTATTTCGTGCTCATGCGCCTTTCCGACGAGGATGGTTGGGTTCTTTAAGGATCCCGCAGCCTTGCACGGCCTTACCTTGGAATCAAGGGAGCGCATCTAATGCGCGCGCGCACCCGCCACGCGGAAGCTTTGCCGTGCGCGCGCAAGTCATGAGCAGATGAAGAAACCGCGAGTCTAGGCTTTCGCCGCTGCCGCATACTTCTTGCGGAATTTATCGACGCGGCCGCCGGTATCCACAATTTTCTGCTTGCCGGTGTAGAACGGATGGCAGTTGGAGCACACTTCGACCTGTAAATCCTGGCCTATGGTCGAGCGAGTCTCGAACTGATTGCCGCAGGTGCAGGTGACTGCGATGACTTTGTATTCGGGATGGATGCCGGCTTTCATGGGAACCTCGAGTATCGGTAGCGGCAGAATCGATGACGCACTAATGCACATCGCCACGCCTTAAGTTTTCCGCGGCCGTAGGATGGCAGCCATTGCCGACACCTAAAACCGGGCCGAGTATTCTAGCCTAAGGGGCTGGGTGGCTCAAGGTCTTTGACATAAACGCTTGTAGGACAACCTCTTGCAGGTTTGTCCACAATAACTGTGGATAAGTCTGTGGATGGCATTCAAGTCGCCTGATTCAGACGGCGGAATTTCGAGTAATTGTTAACTTGATCAAAAAATAGACAAGTGACTTTCACTTTATATTTCAATTGATTACAAGACGCATGTGACCTAATGCACGTGCAATGTGCTGTAGGTACCCCTTTGTGCGAGTCCTAAGGCCCCGTGTGCATAAACTTAGGCGAGAAAACTCGCCTGCAGATCATTTAGGAACCGCCGGCCCAATTCCGTGGGGCGCCAGCCCCCCTCTCGGGTCTCGAGCAGTCCCCGCCTCTGCGCCTGGGCCAGTTTGGGCTGCACCGACTCCAGTCCGAGGCCGGTTCGTTGCCGATAATCACCCTCCGTGAAGCCTTCGTTGAGCCGCAGGGAATTCAGCATGAATTCGAACGGTACGTCCGTCTCCGTGATGAATGCACTCTCGCCAATCGCGGCCGCTGTCCCGGCGCCCCCCGCCGCGAGCCGCATCTGTTCTTGATAGTCGCGCGGCTGCTTGGGTTTGGTGGTGCGCAAAATTCGCTGCGGAAGCGCGAGACTGAGTTTGCCGTGCGCGCCGGCGCCGAGTCCCACATAGTCGCCGAACAGCCAGTAATTCAGGTTGTGCCGGCAGCGCGCCCCGGCGCGCGCGTAGGCCGACACTTCGTACTGCAGATAACCCGCCTCGGCCAGCAGCCGCTGGCCCGCGGTTTGTATTCCCCATGCCGCGTCCTCGTCGGGCAGCGCGGGCGGCCGTGCATGGAACACCGTCCCGGGTTCGAGCGTGAGTTGGTAATATGAAATGTGTGCGGGCTCGAGCCGGCATGCGATGCGCACGTCGTCCAGCGCCTCCTCGGGCGACTGCTGCGGCAGGGCATACATCAAATCGAGATTGAAATTGTCGAGTTTGGCCGCGCGCAATTCCGCCACGGCGCGGTGCGTGTCGTCCGCCGAGTGAATCCGGCCCAAGCGCTCCAAGGCGCGCGGCGCGAATGTCTGTGCGCCCAAGGACACACGATTGATCCCCGCATCCCGGTAGCCTGCGAATCGACCGCGCTCGATGGTCCCGGGATTGGCCTCCAGGGTGATCTCCGCATCGCCGGCGAATGCGATTCGCTGCCGCAAGGCGCCGAGCAGCCGGGCGAAATCCTCGGGCTGAAACAGGCTCGGCGTGCCGCCGCCGAAAAAAACCGTCTCGATCCGGCGGCCCCCGAGCCGCGGCAATTCACCGTCGAAGTCGCGGATCAGCGCGTCGATATACGCGCCGTCGGGCGCCGCCGACTTCAACTGGTGCGAGTTGAAATCGCAATACGGACACTTGCGCACGCACCAGGGCATGTGCACGTACAGGGACAGCGGCGGCGCGCTCAACGTCGCGCGGCCAATTGATCGCGCAGCGAGCGCAGGGCGATGCCGCGGTGGCTGAGGCGGTTCTTGGCCGCAAGGTCGAGCTGTGCAGCCGTGAGTCCAAGCTCCGGCAGCCAGAAATAGGGATCGTAGCCGAAGCCGCCGGCGCCCTGCGGCGCGTCGACGATCAAGCCTTCCCACACACCTTCCGCGATCAGCGGCGCCGGATCCGCAGCTCCGCGCACCAACACCAGGGCGCATCGATAGCGAGCGGCGCGCGCCTCGTGAGGAATGCCCGCAAGAGCGTGCATGAGCTTGGCGTTATTGTCTGCATCGCTCGCGCCTGCTCCCGCGTAGCGAGCCGAATGGATTCCCGGCGCTCCGCGCAGCGCGTCGACTTCGAGTCCGGAATCATCCGCCATGGCGGCTTCGTTGCCCGCCGCGGCCGCGGCGTGCCTGGCCTTGAGCAGGGCGTTGTCGAGAAAACTCGCGCCGGTCTCCTCGGGCGCGGCTACTCCCAACTCGCCGAGGCCGAGCAGTTCATAGGGCAGGTCCGCCAGCAGGGCGCGGAACTCCCGCAGCTTGCCTTGATTTCCCGTGGCGACAATGAGCCGCCTACGCTGCACGGGCGCTGAGCTGGGCCGCGTGCAGGCGAGCGATGCCTGACGAGGCGAGGTCCAGCAATTGATCGAGCTCGTGGCGGCGGAAAGCGTGGCCCTCGGCGGTGCCCTGCACCTCGACGAAGCCGCCGCCGCTGTTCATGACCACGTTCATATCGGTTTCCGCGTTCGAGTCCTCGGCGTAATCCAGGTCCAAGACCGGCGTACCGCGGTAGATGCCGACGGACACCGCGGCCACCTGGCCGTGCAGCGGGTTGGCGCTGATGGCCCGTTTCTTGAGCAGCGTGTCGATCGCGTCCGCCAGCGCCACAAAGCCGCCGGTAATGGCCGCCGTGCGCGTGCCGCCGTCGGCCTGCAGCACATCGCAGTCGATGGTGACGGTGCGCTCTCCCAGTCCTTTGAGGTCCACCACCGCACGCAGTGCCCGGCCGATCAGGCGCTGAATCTCCTGCGTGCGTCCGGTTTGCTTGCCGCGGGCCGCCTCGCGCGCCGACCGCGTATGGGTCGCGCGCGGCAGCATGCCGTACTCGGCGGTCACCCAACCCTGGGCCTGGCCGCGCAAAAATGACGGCACGCTCTCTTCGATGCTGGCGGTGCACAGTACCCGGGTCGCCCCGAACCCCACCAACACCGAGCCTTCCGCGTGCTTGGTATACCCTCGCTCGAAACTCAATGCGCGCAACTCGTCGGCGGCCCGCCCGCTCGGCCGGATGCTCACGCTGCCCGCCAGCGCAGCGCCGCGGCACTGGTGTTGTCGCTGTAGGGCGCAGAGGCTTCGACCGCCTGCGTGCCGAGATCGGTCAAGGATTCGCGCAGGGGCTTGGCGACGGTCTGTGCGAAGCGCACGAAATCTTGGTCACGCAGATTCGCCCACAAGCCGTCGGTGCACAACAGCAGCACGTCGCCGGATTTGAGCTTGCGCCGCGTCGATATGCTCATCTCCGGCAGGGCCGCATCGCCCCCGAGACAACATTCGACATAATTGCGCATGGGGTGGCCGTGGACTTCCGCCTCGGTGATCAGGCCTTCGCGCAGCAGCACTTCGACGTGACTGTGATCGCGCGTGCGCTCCAGAACCTGGGCTTGGCGCAATTGATAGACGCGGCTATCGCCGACATGCGCCCAGTAGGCCGCGGAATCCTGCACCAGGCACAGCGCGCAGGTCGCGCGCGGGCGCGCCTCGACGCTCAAGCCCTGCCCGAGCTTCACGACTTCTTCGTGGGCGCGCCCCAAGGACAGGTGCAGGAATCCGAGCGGATCGAAGATGGGATGCGGCGTCTGCCAGAACGCTTCGAGCAGCGTCGAGAGCGCGGTTTCGGCGGCGCGCGCGCCTTCCGCATGGCCGCCCATGCCGTCGATCACGACCAACAGCACGGCATTGTCGGCTGCGGCCACCGCGACGCGGTCCTGATTTTCCTCGCGGTGGCCGATGAGGCTGACATCCGCGGTCTCGATCTGCAATGTCTGCTCCCTGGCTTCTGATAAACTTCAACTTAGGATTATGGCCGATTTTAGCGCAGACCCCTATGATTCGTAGCATGACCGGCTTTGCGCGACGTGAGCGCCAGTTCCCCTGGGGATTGTTGGCTTGGGAACTGAAGACGGTCAATCATCGTTTTCTGGAAATGGGCTTTCGCCTGCCGGAGGAGTTTCGGGTCGGCGAGGCGGATTTTCGCCAAGGCGTGGCCGCCGCGGTTCGCCGCGGCAAAGTCGAATGTTCCCTGCATTTTCGTCCGGCGGTGGCCTCGGGCGCGCTCGAAGTCGACTCCGAATTGCTGACCTCGCTCACCCGGCGGGCGCAGGCGATTGCGTCGGAGGCGGGGCCTGCGGCACGCATCGACACCCTGGATCTGCTGCGCTGGCCCGGGGTGATCCGCGACGCAACCCGTGATCAGGCGCCGATGCTCGCCGCCGCCCACGCGCTGCTCGCCGACGCGTTGGCTGAGCTTGCCCGCTTTCGCGACAGCGAAGGCGGCCGGCTGCGCGACGCCCTGGAGCAGCGGTGTAGGGGATTGCTCGAATTTACCACACGCGTTTTGGATCGGCTGCCGGAGGTGCGCGCGCGCATGCGCACGCGGCTGCTGGAACGCATCGCGCAGCTGGTGAGCGACGTGGACCACGAAAGGCTGGAACAGGAACTCGCGATTCTGGCGCAGCGTCTCGACGTGGATGAGGAGATCGACCGGCTGCGGGGCCATGTGACCGAGGTTCGCAAAACCTTCGACGGGCAGGAGCCTGCCGGGCGGCGCCTGGACTTCTTGATGCAGGAATTGAATCGCGAGGCCAACACTCTGTCGTCGAAGTCCCAGGACATCGAAACCACTCGGGCGGCGGTCGATATGAAGGTATTGATCGAACAAATGCGCGAGCAAGTGCAGAACGTCGAGTAGCGGCCCATGGAGCGCGGCCGACTGTACGTGGTTTCTGCGCCGTCCGGCGCGGGCAAGACCAGCCTGGTCAAGGCGTTGATGGAGCGCGAGCCGCGCATTCGCTTTTCCGTGTCCTACACCACGCGCAAGCCGCGGCCCAAGGAGATCCCCGGACGCGACTATCACTTCGTTGCCGCGGAGCGCTTCGCCGAGATGGCCGCCCGCGGCGAGTTCCTCGAGCACGCGCGGGTCTTCGACAACTGCTACGGCACGGCGGTCCACACCGTCGAGGAGGCGCTGGCGAACGGCGAGCAGCTGTTGTTGGAAATCGACTGGCAGGGAGCGCGGCAGGTGCGCGCCCGCCTGCCCGAGGCGCGCAGCATTTTCATCCTGCCACCGTCGCGCAGCGCGCTTGAGCAACGGCTCAAGGACCGCAGCACCGATTCGGACGCCGTGATCCAGCGCCGGTTGCGAGACGCCGCCCAAGACATCGCGCATTGGACTGAATTCGACTACGTGGCGATCAACGACCGTTTCGAGCAGGCGCTCGGCGATTTGCAGGCCATCGTGGAGGACCGCGGCGGGCACTTGGTCGCGCAGCGCCCCGAAGTGGCGCGGTTGGCCGCCGAATTGCTGCAACAGGCTTAAGGTTGCACCCTACGCCGTGCCGGCTGAATTGGCCGATCTCAAGGGTTTTCTGCTATCCTTACAATCCCTCTAATGGAACCCTAGATCATGGCGCGTATCACAGTCGAAGACTGCCTGCAAAACGAACCCAACCTGTTCAACCTGGTGTTGTTGGCCGCGAAGCGTGCCCGCCGCCTGGCTAACGGTGCCGAAGCCACCGTGGAATGGGAGAACGACAAACCGACCGTGGTGGCGCTGCGCGAGATTGCTGCCGGAAATATTACGCTCGAGATGCTGGAAGAGACCGAAGAGCCGGCTCAGCCGCCGGTGAGCGAGCTCGACATGCCCTCGGATTTCCGTGCCCCGCAACTCGGCCTAGGGGACTAGCTAAGACCGGCCAAACTCAAGAGCGCCGATGGACTATGCGTCTTCCATACTTGGTTTCCTACCCGGTGGAAGACGCTCCACCGGGATCAGCCAGCTCTTGGACAAACTCGAGGCCTACCTGTCCCCCGCTCAGGTCGAGCGGGTGCGCGAAGCCTATGAGTTCGGCGCCGAAAAACACCGCGGTCAGAAGCGCGTCTCGGGCGAGCCGTATATCACCCACCCGGTGGCGGTCGCGGACATCCTGGCCGATTTGCGCCTGGATGCCGACACCCTGGTCGCGGCCATCCTGCACGATGTCATCGAGGACACGCCGACCGCCAAGGCCGAAATAGCGTCGATCTTCGGGCAGGTCGTGGCCGAACTGGTCGACGGCGTCAGCAAGCTGGACCAGATTCAATTCAAGAACCGCCAGGAAGCGCAGGCCGAAAGCTTCCGCAAAATGCTGCTGGCGATGGTGCGCGACATCCGCGTGATCATGGTCAAGCTCGCCGACCGCATGCACAACATGCGCACCTTGGGCGTGATGCCGCCGGTCAAGCGCCGGCGCAGCGCCCGCGAAACGCTGGAGATCTACGCGCCGATTGCCGAACGCCTGGGTCTTTACGCGGTCAAGCTCGAGCTCGAGGATCTGGGATTCAGAGCCCTGTATCCCTACCGCTACAAGGTTCTCGAACGGGAATTGAAGCGGGCGCGCGGCAACCAGAAAGAATTCATCGGCAAGATCGCCGAGACCTTCAAGGCCACGCTGAAGAAGTCGGAGATCACCGGAACGGTGGAAGGCCGGGAGAAGCATCTGTACAGCATCTACAAGAAGATGCAGAACAAGAAAATCTCCCTCAATGAAATGGTCGACGTGTACGGCTTTCGCATCATCGTCGACAGCGCCGACACCTGCTATCGCACCTTGGGGTTGGTGCACAGCGTCTACAAGCCCATGCCCGGGCGCTTCAAGGATTACATCGCCATACCGCGCGTCAACGGCTACCAGTCGCTGCACACCACCTTGTTCGGGCCCAACGGCGTGCCCATCGAAGTGCAGATCCGCTCCGAGCAGATGCATCGCGTGGCCGAATCCGGAATCGCCGCGCATTGGAAGTACAAATCCGGCGGCGACACGTTCGGCGGCATCGAGCACGACCGCGCGCGCGAATGGCTGGCGAGCCTGGTACAGATTCAGGAAGGCGGCAGTTCCGAGGAATTCCTGGAGAGCGTCAAAGTCGATCTGTTCCCGGACAAAGTGTACGTGTTCACCCCGAAGGGCAAGATCCTGCGCCTGCCGAGCGGCGCCACCGCGGTGGATTTCGCCTATGCCATCCACACCGACGTCGGCAATCGCTGCGTCGCCGCCAAGGTCGACCGGCGCCTGGTTCCCCTGCGCACCCCGCTGCGCAATGGTCAAACCGTGGAGATCATCACGGCGAAGGGCGCGACCCCGAATCCGTCCTGGTCGACCTTCCTGGTGACGGCGAAGGCGCGCGCCGCCATCCGGACGTATCTCAAGAATCTCAAGCGCGGCGAAGCGCTGGAGCTCGGCCGGCGGCTGCTGGGCCTGGCGCTCGAGGAATTTTCACTCAATTTGAAAAAGATTCCCGCCGCGGACATCGATGCCGTGGTCAAAGAGCTCAACTTGAAGGACGCCGCCGAACTGTACGAGAAGATCGGCCTGGGCGAGCGCCTGGCGCCGCTGGTTGCACGGCGCTTGCAGCCGGCGCGCGACGGCGGGGATCCTATGACGACCAACAGCGGGCCGCTGATGATCGCGGGCACCGAAGGGTTGCTGGTCACCTACGCGCGCTGCTGCTTCCCCATCCCGAACGATCCCATCATGGCTTACTTGAGCGCCGGCCGCGGCGTGATGATTCACCGCCAGAATTGCGGTAACCTCGCCGAGTATCGCAAACAGCCGGAAAAGTGGCTGTCGGTGGCTTGGGAAGCGACGGAAGGCCGCACGTTCAGCTGCGAGATCCAGCTGGAAATCAACAACCGGGTGGGCGTGCTCGCGGCGGTCGCCTCGAGCATCGCGGGAACCGAAACCAATATCGACCAGGTGTCCTTGGAAGAACGCGACGTGAGTAGTTCGTCCCTCAAGTTTCAGCTGCAGGTGCGCGATCGACGCCATCTGGCGCGGGTCATCAAGACCATCAGACGCATGCCCGACGTGCAGCGCGTATTCCGCACCCTGGCTTAAGTCCACGCCAAATCAACCAAGGCTTATGAGCAAACAAATCATTTCCACCAGCGATGCGCCTGCCGCCATCGGCATCTATTCGCAGGCCGTGCGCGTGGGCAATACCATCTGGGTGTCCGGACAGATTCCGCTGGATCCCGCGACCAAGGAATTGGTCCAGGGCGACATCGAAGCGCAGATACGCCGGGTGTTCGACAATTTGAAGGCGATTGTGGTGGCCGCCGGCGCCAGCCTCGATGACGTCGTCAAAGCAACGGTTTTCCTGACCGATCTTGCGCACTTTGGTCTGGTCAATAAAGTCATGGCCGAATACTTCCGCGAGCCCTATCCGGCGCGCGCGGCCGTCGGCGTCGCCTCGCTGCCGCGCGGTGCGCAGGTTGAAGTGGAGTGCATTGTCGCGCTGTGATCGAACGCTCCGTGACCTCGCCTAAGCCGGTCACGGTGCTGCGCGGCGTCGGCGACTCGCTGGCCCTGCGGCTGCGCGCCTTGGGGGTCGAGACCACCCAGGATCTCTTGTTCCTTTTGCCGCTGCGTTACGAAGATCGCACTCGGGTGGTGCCTCTTGGAGAACTGCGCCCCGGCCAGCGGGCGGCGGTGGAAGGCGAGGTGCAGCTCACCGAAGTCGTGTTTCGCGGGCGGCGGCAAATGCTGTGCAGAATCGCCGACGGCTCCGGCTTTCTAACGTTGCGTTTCTTCTATTTCACCACGCAGCAACAGAACGGCCTGGCGCGCGGCGTGCGCATTCGCTGCTTCGGCGAAGCACGGCGCGGCCCCATGGGCCTGGAAATCGTGCACCCGGAATATCGGCGGATCGACGCCAATGCGGCCCTTGCGCCCGAGGATCATCTCACGCCGATCTATCCCTTGACCGAGGGCGTCACCCAGGGGCGTCTGCGCATGCTGGTCGGCCTGGCGCTCGATGCGACCGGCGCCGGCGATATCGAGGATTGGCTGCCCGCGTCGCTTCTGGCCGATGCGCGACTGCCGTCGCTGCGCGAGGCTCTGCTGTATGTGCACCGTCCGCCCGCGGATGCACCCGTGGACTTGTTGCTGAGCGGCCGGCACCCGGCGCAGCGCCGCCTGGCCTTCGAGGAATTGCTCGCGCATCAGTTGTCGCTCAAGTTGCTGCGGCAGCGCATTCAGAGCGATCCCGGCTGGCCGCTGACGTCGAACGGCGATCTCAAGGCGAGTTTGCTGGCCGCGCTGCCGTTTCGCTTGACCAAGGCGCAGCAGCGAGTGCTGCTCGAGATCGAGCGCGACCTTGGGCTGAACAAACCCATGCTGCGTCTGGTGCAGGGAGATGTGGGATGCGGCAAGACCTTGGTGGCGGCGCTGGCAGCAACGCAGGCCGTGACCGCCGGCCGGCAAGCGGCGCTGATGGCGCCCACCGAATTGCTGGCCGACCAACACGCCCAGAATTTTCGCCGCTGGTTCGAGCCCTTGGGCGTGGCCGTGGCGCTGCTGACGGGACGGCAGAGCGCCAAGACGCGCAGCGCAGCGCTCGCTGGCATTCGAGCCGGACATGCTGCCGTCGTCGTCGGCACTCATGCGCTGTTCCAGGAGAGCGTCGAATTCTCCGCGCTCGCCTTGGTCATCGTCGATGAGCAGCATCGCTTTGGCGTGCATCAGCGCCTGAGTCTGCGCGAAAAGGGCGCGCTGGGGGGTCATCAACCGCATCAACTGATCATGACCGCGACCCCCATTCCGCGCACTCTGGCGATGACCGCCTACGCCGACCTCGATGTCTCCGTGATCGATGAAATGCCGCCGGGACGTGCACCGGTGAAGACCGTGGTCTTGGTCGATGCGCGCCGCGACGAGGTGGTGCAGCGCATTCGCACCGCCTGCCTCGAAGGGCGGCAGGCGTACTGGGTCTGTCCGCTGATCGACGAATCCGACGAAATGCCCTACCAGGCCGCGGAGGAAACGGCCGCGGCATTGGCCGCGGCACTGCCGGAGCTCAGCGTCGGGCTGGTCCACGGCCGCATGCCGCCGCGCGCCAAGGAAGGCATGATGCGGCGCTTCAAGGAGGGCAGGACACAGCTCTTGGTGGCGACCACGGTGATCGAAGTCGGTGTCGATGTGGCGAATGCCACGCTCATGGTCATCGAAAACGCCGAACGCTTAGGGTTGGCGCAGCTGCATCAGTTGCGCGGACGCGTGGGACGCGGCCAACACGCGAGTTCCTGCGTGCTGCTGTACCGGGCGCCTCTGTCGCCGCTGGCGCGCGAGCGGCTCGCGGTGATGCGCGGGACCAACGACGGCTTCGAGGTGGCCCGGCGCGACCTCGAGTTGCGCGGCCCCGGCGAATTGCTCGGAACGCGCCAGACCGGCCTCGCGCAAATGCGCGTCGCCGATTTATTGCGCGATTCGGACCTGCTGCCGCGGGTTCAGGTCGCCGCGGAATCCCTGCTGCGCGATTGGCCGCTGCACGTGGCGCCGCTCATCCGCCGTTGGGTGGGTCATGCGGAGCAATACGGCCGCGTCGGGTAGAATGCCGCATGACCATTGGCACGCCCCCCCCTCCTACCGGGAAAAACCCGCTGCCCGAGTCCGTGCAGTGGCTTCCCGCTGAACGCCTGGGACAGCTGTCCATGGATGCGCAGATTCGCCCGTGGTTGATCGGTAAAGGCCTGCTGACTCTGCGCCTGAAGGCCGTTTGCCACGAGCGCTTCGCGCTCAAGGTGGTGGATCAGTGGACCGGCCTGCTGAGCGCCGCACACCGAACGGCGCTGCGCGTATCGGACAATGCCGGATTGTTCAGAGATGTCGAGATGTGCTGCGGCGACAAGGTTTGGGTGTTCGCTCAGACCGTCATACCCGACTCGACTCTGTGCGCCCACCCGTGGCTCGCCGAATTGGGAGATTCCGCACTGGGCGAAACCTTGAGCGATTTGTCGGGGGTGGAGCGCAGTTCCTATGAATATGCCTGGCTGCCGTTGCAGGAGGCGGTGACGGCGCGCGCACTGCGCGACGCCGAAATCAAACCGGCCGGGCTTTGGGCGCGGCGCTCGCGAGTGTCGCTGCGCAGCGCACCGCTGCTCATACAAGAGCTCTTTCTGCCTGTCGTGGGCCGCGTTTAGGGCCGCCTCGCTGTGCCGCTGCCGCGCTCAGGCGACGAGTTGATCCAGAGGATAGCCGAGCGCTGGCGCTGGATGGCCTACCGCGTGCGCTTCCATCCTTGGACCACGCACGAACTGCCGAGAATCCTCAACGGTCTTCTCGATTATGCGCGCCTCATGCGCCTCGACCGTCCGATCGGCATCTGGCTGCTGCTCTGGCCGACACTGTGGGCGCTGTGGATCAGCGGACGCGGTAGACCGGACCCGCATATTTTCGTCATCTTCGTGATCGGGACCGTGCTGATGCGCTCCGCAGGCTGCGCCATCAACGATTATGCGGACCGCAGCTTCGATCCGCATGTGGCGCGCACCAGCGACCGGCCGTTGGCGGCGGGACGCATTTCGACGCTCGAGGCCCTGGTGCTGTTCGCGGGGCTGTCGATGGCGGCCTTGATGCTGGCGCTGCAGCTCAACCGCTCCACCTTGCTGCTGGCGGTGGCGGGCGGATTTCTCGCGGTCAGCTATCCCTTCATCAAGCGTTTCTTGTCGGTGCCGCAGATGTACCTGGGCGTGACCTTCGGCTGGGGCATACCCATGGCCTTTGAAGCGCAGCGCGAGAATGTGCCGCAGGTTGCGTGGCTGTTGCTGCTGGCAAACGTTCTCTGGGTCACCGTCTACGACACCATGTACGCCATGGTGGACCGCGACGACGACATCAAGATCGGCGTCAAGTCGACCGCCATTCTGTTCGGCGACTCCGACCGGCACATCATCGCCTTGCTGCAGGTGATGACGCTGGCGTCCCTGTTCCTCGTCGGGCGCATGCTCTACATGACCTATTGGTACTACCTGGGACTGTTGGCGGGCGCGTTCTTCTTCATTTACCAACTCTGGCTGATCCGCACGCGCGACCGCGAGTCCTGCTTTCGCGCCTTCCTCAACAACAATTATTTCGGGATGGCGGTATTTCTGGGCGTGCTGTTGGCGTACCAATTTGCCGGCCGCTAGATCATCATCCGCCGGGCGCATGGCCGCTCTGTCGCTGGCAGGCACGCTCGCTTCGCTGCTGTTCGGCTGCGGCGGCAGCTCCAAGCCGCCGCCCATTGAACCGAAGGGTATCCACAAGCCGCCGCTTGCACAGTTGACGTCGCCGCAACTGCGAGCGCTGTCGATGCAATGCGAGCAATACACGCCCGACCAATCCATGCGCGGGCCTTACGATGCGGACTACTGCGAAAAAGCCATCGCCGCCTGGTCGGATGCCCCCTTGCAAATGATCCAAATCGAGAAACCCGGCGCCGCCGCACCCGCTTCCAGCCCTTAAGGCTCGTCAACCTGATCGGGCGCCGTTGGTTGACTAAGGCCGCGGCCCGCCGAATACTTGCGCCATGACCGTACGCAATGATTGGACGCTGGCGGAGGTGCAAGAGCTGTTCGCATTGCCCTTCATGGATCTGGTATTCCAGGCGCAGTCCGTGCACCGCCGCTTCCAGACGCCGAATACTGTCCAGATCAGCACCTTGCTCAGCATCAAAACCGGCGCCTGTCCGGAAGATTGCGCCTATTGCCCGCAGAGTGTGCGTTTCGATACGGGCTTGGAAGCGGAGGAGCTGCTGGAACTCGAGCAGGTCGCCGCCCGCGCACGCGCGGCCAAGGACTCTGGCGCCACGCGGTTCTGCATGGGTGCAGCGTATCGATCGCCCAAGCCCAAGGATCTGCGCAAGGTGATCGCCATGATCCGGGAAGTGAAGTCCCTCGGGATGGAGACTTGCGCGACGCTCGGCATGCTCACGCCCGACCAGGCGCTGGATCTGAAGGCAGCCGGTCTTGACTACTACAATCACAATCTTGATACGTCGCCGCAATACTACGAAAAGATCATCACCACGCGCACCTACCAGGATCGGCTCGACACCCTGCAGGCGGTGCGCGAGGCCGGCATGAATGTCTGCTGCGGCGGAATCGTCGGCATGGGCGAGGAGGCTCAGGACAGGGCCGAGCTGCTGCACATTCTCGCCACATTGCCCGCGCATCCCGAAAGCGTTCCCATCAATCAATTGGTGAGAGTCGCCGGCACTCCGCTCGCCGGCGCGGCCGACCTTGATCCCTTTGATTTCGTGCGCACCATCGCGGTCGCGCGGATATTGATGCCTCTCTGTCACGTGCGCTTGTCGGCGGGCCGCAGCGGCATGAGCGATGAACTGCAGGCCCTGTGCTTCCTGGCAGGCGCCAATTCCATATTTTATGGCGAAAAGCTGCTCACCACGGGCAATCCCGATACCGAGCATGATCAACAGTTGTTCCGGCGGCTGAAAATCTCCGCCGAGCCGGGCCGCACGCCGGCCGTCGGCGCGGCCGCTCCTCAAGCGGAGAGCTCCGCGGCAACGGTGTGAACGGGCCCGACGAGTACGCGCTCGACGCCTCACGGGTGCGGCGCTCCTTCGATCGCGCCGCCGCCACCTTCGATGCCGCGGCCGTGCTGCACGCCGAGGTGCGGGACAATCTCCTGGCGCGCCTCGACTTGATGGCGGTGGCGCCCCGCGTCGTGATGGATGCCGGCGCGGGCACGGGACATGCCGCCCGCGCGCTCAAGCGCCGCTATCCTCAGGCCTTGGTGATCGCCCTGGACTCCTCGCGGCGCATGCTGCACGCCGCCGGCCGCCGGCAGCTCTGGCTGCGCCGCTTCGCCCGGGTGCAGGCGGACGCCGAGCGCCTGCCCTTGGCGGACGGCAGCGTCGACTTGATTCTGAGCAATCTCATGCTGCAGTGGTGCGATCCGGATGCGGTGTTCGCGGAGTTTCGCCGCGTACTCGCGCCGCAGGGACTGCTGTGCTTCACCACCCTGGGTCCCGACACTCTACAAGAGCTCCGCGCTGCCTGGAGGCAGGTGGACTTGCACACCCACGTCAATCGATTCATCGATATGCACGATCTCGGCGATGCGCTGGTGCGCGGCGGGTTCGCCTCGCCGGTGCTGGATGTGGAGCGCTACACCCTGACCTATCTCGACCTGCGCAAGGTGGCCGCGGATCTCAAGGCCACCGGCGCCCACAATGCCACGGCGGGGCGGGCCCGAGGCCTCACGGGGCGGCGGCAGTTCGCGGCATTGCAGGCCGCGTACGAGTCCTTTCGTCGGGAAGGTCGATTACCGGCCACCTATGAGGTGGTTTTCGGGCATGCCTGGACTCCCGTGACGGCGGCGCGACGCGACGGGCGGCGCGGCGAGCCCGACGGCACCAGCGTGTCGCTCGACGAGATCAAACAGCAACTTCGCCTGCGGCGGCGTCCGTGACCCAGGCGCTATTCGTCACCGGCACCGACACCGGAGTCGGGAAAACCCGCGTCGCCGCGGCGTTGTGCTTTTGCCTGGCGGCGCGCGGCATCCGCGTGGCCGCGATGAAGCCCGTTGCCTCGGGCTGCACGCTCACGGCGGAGGGTCTGCGCAATGACGACGCGCTGACGCTGCTTGGCGCAATGAACGTGCGCGCCGGCTATTCGGAAGTGAACCCGTATGCCTTCGCTCCGGCCATCGCGCCGCATATTGCGGCCCGGGAGGCGGGAATCGACATCGATTTCGCGGTGTTGGATCGGGCGTATGAACGTTTGCAAGTGCGTGCCGAGGTGCTGATCGTCGAGGGGGCCGGCGGCTGGCTCGCGCCCCTGGATGAGACCCGCTGTTTCGCGGATCTTGCGGTGCGCTGGCACATGGACGTGGTTTTGGTGGTCGGCATGCGCTTGGGCTGCCTGAATCATGCCCTGCTCACCGTGGAATCCATCGAGCGGCGCGGCCTGCGCTTGCGCGGCTGGATTGCCAATGCCATCGACGGCGACTTCGAACGCCTGCCGGAAAACATTGCCAGTCTCGAGAGCCGAATCGCGGCGCCCAACTTAGGCAAGCTTCCGTTCCGGCCGGGAGCCGAGCTTAAGTCGCTGGCGCAAGCCCTGGAGGTCGATGTATTGAGGGGTTAAGCTGAGTTATCCTAAACGCCATGGAACAGCGCATCGAGCTGCAGCCGAATTGTTCGCTGAAGCGCTCCGGCGCCGTGCTGTTCTTTGTCTCTACCTGCCTGTTTTCCTTGGGTTTTGCCTTGTTTTTCGTGTTCCAGGGGTTTTGGCCGGTGCTGCCGTTTTGGGCGCTCGAAATGCTGGCATTAGGGTTGGCCCTGAATGCCAGCATGCGCAATGCGAAATGCACGCAAACGGTGCTGATTACGGAGACGCAAATCAGTCTCGTGACGCGTTCGCGGCGAGGCGCGCAAAAACAGGAGTTTGCGCGGCATTGGACCAAGGTTAGACTTCGCAGTCCGCCGAGGCGCCATGGTCTCTCCAGGCTGACCATCGAAAGCCGGGGACGGTCTTGCGAGGTCGGCAGTTTCCTGACCGAGGAAGATCGTTGCCGTCTGGCGGAGCGTTTACGTTACTTGGTGGGCGGCATGAATGAATCGCCGCCGCTTGAAATGGCGAACATAGGGGATCGGAATTAGATGAGCGTTACCAGAGGCGACAATGACCACAGCACTTCTCGGCCAAGCGGCTTTGCCTGGGCCAGAGCGCTCTGCCTAGCCGCCCTCGGGTGGGGGCCCCTGGCCGAGGCCAACACCTCGAACGGTTACAACCTGCCTCCCGGCGTCACCTCATTGAGCCGGGAAATCTACACTCTGCATATGGAGGTCTTCTGGGTCTGCGTCGCCATCGCCATGGTGGTGTTCGGGGTGATGATTTATGCCCTGATGAAATTCCGCCATTCGCAGGGCGCCGTGGCCGATACCACGCTGGTGCATAGCACCAAGGTGGAGATCATTTGGACCATCATTCCGGTCGTGATCCTGGTGGCGATGGCGATTCCGGCCGCGAAAGTCATTCTATTCATGGAGGACACGCGCGACTCGGAACTCTCGATCCGGGTCACCGCCTATCAATGGAAATGGCAGTATCAATATATGAATGCGGGCGAGGGGGTTAACTTCTTCTCCACCCTGGCGCGGGACTCGAATTTCGCGCGCCAGCTGCGTTCGGGCATCGACCCGAACAAGGTGCCCAACTATCTGTTGGAAGTGGACAAGCCCATGGTCATCCCGAGCGGCACCAAAGTGCGCTTGCTGCTGACCTCGCAGGACGTGATTCACGCCTGGTGGGTGCCCGATTTCGGCGCCAAGCGCAGCGCGATCCCGGGATTCGTGAATGAATTGTGGTTCAAGGTCGACCCGGGCAAGGAAGGCGTCTACCGCGGTCAATGCGCCGCGCTCTGCGGCCGCGATCATGGCTTCATGCCCATCGTCGTGGACGTGCGCACCCCCGATGACTTCAAGAAATGGGTCGAGGAACAGAAGGCGGCGGTGAAGCAGGCGGCGGCGCCTGGCGCTCCACCGCCCGACGCGGCGCCGCCGGCAACCGCGCAAGTACTGACCAAAACCGCGAATTAAGCGTATTTTCACCAGAGAGCTTTAGCACTATGGCCCATGCCCACACGAGCGACGCCGCTCACCACGACGACCATCACGATCAGCCGGCGACAGGCATCAAGCGATGGCTGTTCGCGACCAACCATAAAGACATCGGCACCATGTACCTGGTGTTCAGCTTGATCATGTTCTTCATCGGCGGCGCGATGGCCATGGTCATTCGGGCGGAATTGTTCCAACCCGGCCTGCAGCTCGTCGATCCGGTGCTGTTCAACCAGCTGACCACCAATCACGCGCTCATCATGATTTTCGGCGCCGTCATGCCGGCCTTCGTCGGTCTCGCCAACTGGATGATACCGATGCAAATCGGCGCGCCCGACATGGCGCTGCCGCGCATGAATAATTTCAGTTTTTGGATTCTGCCCTTCGCCTTCACGCTGCTGTTGTCCACGTTCCTGGTCCCCGGCGGAGCCGCCGCGGGCGGCTGGACCCTGTACCCGCCCCTGTCCTTGCAGACCGGCGACAGCTTCCCCATGCTGATCTTCGCGATTCACATGATGGGCATCTCCTCCATCATGGGCGCCATCAATGTGATCGTGACCATCATGAACATGCGCGCTCCCGGCATGAATCTTTTGAAAATGCCGTTGTTCGCCTGGTCCTGGCTGATCACCGCCTACTTGCTGATCGCCGTCATGCCGGTGCTGGCCGGCGCCGTGACCATGCTGCTCACCGACCACTTCTTCAAGACCAGTTTCTTCAATGCGGCGGGCGGCGGCGACCCGGTGATGTTCGAGCACATCTTCTGGTTCTTCGGCCATCCCGAGGTGTACATCATGGTGCTGCCGGCCTTCGGCATCATCTCGGAAATCTTGCCGACCTTTTCCCGCAAACCGCTGTTCGGCGCGACCTCAATGATCTACGCCATCGCATCCATCGCCTTTCTGTCGTTCATCGTCTGGGGCCACCACATGTTCGCGGACGGCATGCCCGTGGCCGCGCAGCTGTTCTACATGATGGCGACCATGCTGATCGCGGTACCCACCGGGGTGAAGGTGTTCAACTGGACGGCGACCATGTGGCGCGGCTCTCTGTCCTTCGAGCCGCCCATGCTGTTCGCAATCGCCTTCCTGTTCCTGTTCTCCATCGGCGGCTTCTCCGGCTTGATGCTGGCGATCGTCCCCGCGGACTTTCAATACAACCAAACCTACTTCGTGGTCGCGCACTTTCACTATGTGTTGGTGCCGGGCGCCATCTTCGGAATCATGGCGGGGGTGTACTACTGGCTGCCGAAGTGGACCGGACACATGTACAGCATGGCCCTGGCGAAGTGGCATTTCTGGCTGTCGGCGATCTTCGTCAACGTCTTGTTCTTCCCGCAGCATTTCCTTGGGTTGGCGGGCATGCCGCGGCGCATTCCGGACTACGCGGTACAGTTCACCGACTGGAACATGGTGTCGTCCATCGGCGGATTCGTCTTTGGCGCGTCGCAGATCCTGTTCGCCGTCGTGATCGTCCAGTGCATACGCGGCGGCGCGAAAGCGACTGCCGAGGTGTGGACGGGAACGCATCCCACGGGGCTCGAGTGGACATTGCCCTCGCCGCCGCCCTATCACAGCTTCACCACGGCGCCTGAGATCCCATGAGTGTCGGCGAACCGCAGATGAATGACGCCTCCATGAGACGCCGGGTGCGCAATGGCGCCCTGGGGCTGGCGACGTTGGCGCTGGCGTTCTATTTTGGCTTCATCGCTTTGCTGGTGTATCACAGTCATCACTGATGGACCCGCTCGACCCGAAGAAACCCGGCGCCCACCGCAAGCTTGTCAGGGCGCTGTTGATCATGACCGCCGGCAGCTTCCTGTTCGGCTGGGCACTGGTGCCCCTGTACGACGTGCTGTGCAGGGCCGCCGGCATCGGCAATGCCGAAGCCAAGGCCGGCAAATCGGTGGTGCAGGAAGCGGTCGACCCCAACCGCGAAGTGACCATCGAGTTCGTCGCCGTGCCCGCGTCGGTGGGCAGTTTCGATTTCCGGCCGAATGTCGCTTCGATGAAGATTCATCCCGGCAAGCTGTACGACGCCCTGTTCTACGCCAAGAATCTGACCAGCGTGGCGTCGGTGGCGCAGGCCGTTCCCAGCATTTCACCGACCGGGACGGCGAAGTACTTTCACAAGACCGAGTGTTTCTGTTTCAGTCCCCAGAAATTCGGCGCAGGCGAGGGGCGGGAACTGCCGGTGCGATTCATCGTCGATCCGGGACTGCCGGCCACCGTGGACAAGCTCACCCTGGCCTATACCATCTACGACACGACGCAATCGGCAACACGGCCCTAGCCAAACGTTTTAAACTACTGTTTTCATTCATCGTTTAGAGATCGAATCATGGCGCAAGCGAACACGGATGCAGAAAAATACTATATCCCTCACGGCAGCCCCTGGCCCATCTTCGGCTCCGTAACGCTGTTTACCATCATGGCGGGCGCGATCGCCACGCTGGACGACTGGCTGCCTGCGTATTCCTTGATTCCGGGTTTCGTCATGCTGGCGCTGCTGTTCATTTTCTGGTTCCACACCGTCATCGGCGAGAACCAGAAAGGCATGTACAACATGGCGGTGGACCGCTCGTTCCGCATGGGCATGATGTGGTTCATTTTCTCCGAAGTGATGTTTTTCGGCGCCTTCTTCGGCGCGCTGTTCTATGCGCGCAATTTCTCCGTGCCCTGGCTGTCCGGCGACGGCGTGAAAGTTTTCACCAAACTGCTGCTGTGGAACGACTACGGCGGGGTCTGGCCGACCAATGGTCCGGCCGCGGTGGGTCCGCGCGCCAACGGCACGTTTGAAACCATCCCGGCCTTGGGATTGCCCGCCCTGAACACCGCCATTCTGCTCACCAGCAGCGTCACGGTCACGATTGCGCACCATGCCCTGATCACGGGCCATCGGACGCGGCTGAAAATATTCCTGGCCATGACATTCCTGCTGGGCTTCACCTTCGTCGGGCTGCAGGCCACGGAATATCACGAGGCCTACACCGAACTCGGCCTGCAATTGGGCACCGGCATCTACGGGTCGACGTTCTTCATGCTGACCGGGTTTCACGGCATGCACGTGACGGTCGGCGCCATCATGCTGACGGTGATCTGGTTCCGGGTCATGAACGGCCATTTCACGCCGAAGCGGCACTTTGGCTTCGAAGCCGTCGCTTGGTACTGGCACTTCGTCGACGTGGTTTGGCTCGGGCTGTTTACCTTCGTCTATTGGTTGTAGCCCGGCACGACGTGCTGCGGAGCGATCCAGCCGCTGTAGTAGGCGACGATCAGCAGCACGAACAGCAGTACTGACAGGCCGATGCGCCAGGCCAGTGCCTTGACCATCTTGGCGCCGTCGTCAGGGTTGCGGCTGGTTAGATGGAACAATGCCTTGCCCAGGCTGACCAAAATCAACCCCAGCATCGCTATAACGAGATATTTGAATACCACAGCCGTTGATCGATGTTGAATAGGTCGCAAGCAGTATATCGTGTCAATCAAGATCGGTTCCCGCATCTTCTCGCCCACGGTGTTCACCACGTTGTTGACGATGGCCTTGATCGTGCTGCTCATATCGCTGGGCCGGTGGCAATTACGGCGCGCCGACGAGAAGCGCGTCCTGTACGAGTCATTCGCCGCGGGCGCGGACGCCACGCTCAGCGTCGATCTCGCAACGCCGCGCCTGCGCCGCTACCAACATGTCGAGGCGGGCGGGCATTACGATCAGAGCCGGCAAGTGCTGATCGACAACATGATGAACGGCGAGCGCGCCGGCTACTACGTGATCACGCCCTTCGCCCTCACCGGCGGCGGCTGGCTGCTGGTGAATCGCGGCTGGGTGCCCTTGGGAGCGAGCCGCGCCGAGCGGCCCGCCATCCCGGTGGCCGGCGACACGCGCCGCGTGCGCGGCCGGGCGGATAACATGCCGAGCCCGGGTATTCAAATGGGCACCAAAGCGCAGCTCGCGCCGCCGTATCCCGTGGTCGCCGGCTTTCCGAGCCATGCGGACATCGCGCGGCTGCTCGGCGAATCCTCGTGGACGGCCGCGGCGGACCTGGTGCTGCTCGATCCCGGGCAGCCTGATGGCTATGTGCGCAATTGGTCGGCGCCCGGATTTCCGCCGATACGCCACATCGCCTACGCCGTGCAATGGTTTGCGCTGGCGTTGACGCTGTTCGTCATCTACATCGTCACCAATCTGCGCCGGGCGCACGCATGACCCCGCGCAGCCCGCATGATCGCCGCCAGCGGCGGGTGCTGATCGGTTTGGCGCTGCTGTTTTTCGCGCCGCTGGGCCTTGCCTTCTACTTGTACTACGGCCACGGGACTTGGCATCCGGGCGCGCGCGTAAACACCGGTGAGTTGGTGCAGCCGCCGCGTCCGCTGCCGGCGCTGCCGCTGCCGCTCTGGGGCGCTGGCAACACCCCTGAGAATTTCCTCAAGGGTAAGTGGACTTTTCTTTATGTGTCGCACGGTCCCTGCGCGCAAGTGTGCCGCAACGCCCTCTACGAGACTCGCCAAGTGCGCGTCGCCTTGGACCGCGACATGAACCGGGTGCAGCGCGTTTTCCTCGCCGCCGAGGACTGCTGTGATCCGAAGACTCTGCGCGAACAGCATCCCGACCTTACTACCGTGCGCTTAGGGGTGGAAACCGCGCCGCTGCTGACGATCATCCAGCAAGGCGCCGGTGCGAACACCGAGGACCGCATTTACATCGTCGATCCTCTGGGCAATCTCATGATGTCCTATGCGCCCAATGCCAGGCCCAAGGGAATGCTCGAAGACATGAAGCGCCTGCTGCGCCTTTCCTCCATCGGCTAGCCCATGTACCCGCAACGACGACTGCTCTGGTTCAGGCGGCTGGCGCTCGTAGGTGCGTTGCTCGCGGCGGCGGTGGTCGTGCTCGGCGCCTGGGTGCGCCTCACCGACGCCGGCTTGGGATGCCCGGACTGGCCCGGCTGCTATGGTCATGTGTATCCAAACTCCGGGCATGTCGAGATGCATTCCGGATTTCAGTTTGCGAAAGCACTGCACGAAATGATTCATCGTTATTTTGCGGGCACGCTGATAACCGTCATCTTTGTCCTGTTCGTGTGGGCGCTGCGCTTCCGCAAAGACCGCGGCCAACCGCTGATCCCCGTTGCTCTCCTGTTCATCATCGTGTGCCTGCAGGGCGCCCTCGGTGCATTGACGGTGACCCTGCTGCTCAAGCCGCTGATCGTCACGGCGCACCTCTTGGGCGGGCTCACCACCTTGGGATTGTTGTGGTGGCTATCGCTGACGCCGGAGACCCGGGCGTTGACCGAGCCGGAAACTGCGCTGCGACCCTATGCCGGCGTCGCGCTCGCGGCGTTGATTCTGCAAATCGCACTCGGTGGTTGGACCAGCACCAATTACGCGGCCGTGGCCTGCCCGGACTTTCCGACTTGCCAACACTCGTGGTGGCCGCCGATGGATTATCGGGATGCCTTCGTGCTGTGGCGAGGTCTCGGCATCGACTACGAGGGCGGCGTACTGGCGAACCCCGCGCGCGTGGCCATTCACTTCACCCACCGCTTGGGCGCGCTGGCGGCGGGCTCGATCTTGATCAGCGTGGGATTGTTGACCGCCGCCCGCGCGCGCAGCGCGTCGCGCCGGCGGCTGCGGCGGGCAGGCGGCTTGTTGGTGCTCGCTGTTGCACTGCAGATTTCCCTCGGCGTGGCGACCGTCCACTGGGGCGTGCCGTTGGCCTTGGCGACTCTGCACAATGCGGGCGCCGCAGTGTTGGTGGTGAGCATGGTCACCCTGCTGCGCGCCCTTTGGCCGGCCTCCACACTGGGCGTGGTACCCTTGCATCGTGCCGACTCTCCCCGATAACGCGCCCATTGCCCTCGTCGGCGCCAGCCGCTGGCGGGACTTCCTGGAACTCACCAAGCCCAAGGTCAGCCTGCTGATTGTGTTCACGGCGGTCGTCGGCATGGTGCTGGCGTCGCCCGGCATGGTGCCCTTGCCGGCGCTGCTATTCGGCACTCTCGGCATTGCGCTGGCCTCCGGATCCGCCGCTGCCTTCAATCACGTGTTGGACCGCCGCATCGATGAGCAAATGGCGCGCACCCGTCGCCGACCTCTGCCGACGGGGCACTTGCAGATGCGCCACGCCGTCGTATTCGCCACGCTGCTCGGGGTCGCCTCCATGCTGATCCTGTGGCTACTGGTCAACCCACTCACTGCCGCGCTGACCTTCTGTTCGCTGATCGGCTATGCCATGGTTTATACGATGTGGCTGAAGCGCGCCACGCCGCAGAACATCGTGATCGGCGGCGCCGCCGGCGCCGCGCCGCCGGTGCTGGGCTGGGCGGCGGTCACCAACTCAGTCGACCCGCAGGCGCTGCTGTTGTTCCTGATCATTTTCACCTGGACCCCGCCGCACTTCTGGGCCCTGGCCATCGCGCGGCGCGACGACTACGCCAAGGTCGGCATTCCCATGCTGCCCGTGACCCACGGCATTCCCTATACCCGGCTGCAAATTGTGCTCTACACCATCCTGTTGGTGCTGACCACGCTGCTGCCGTATCTCACCGGCATGAGCGGATTCATTTACCTGGGGTCGGCGGTGGCACTCAACGCCCGATTCCTCTACTACGTGCTGGCGCTGCAGCGGGGATTGCGCCCCGAGCTGCCCATCCGCACCTTCAGGTTTTCCATCACCTACTTGATGCTGCTGTTCGCCGCGCTGATTCTCGACCACTACTTCTTGTTCAAGGCTTGACCGGCTCGAACAGCGCTCGAATCGGGGCGTCCTTGCCCTGACTCATCGCACGCGGTGTCGGCGCGGAACCTCCGTCAAAGTCCGGATTGGCCCCTGCGCCGAGCAACAGCACAACCATGTCGCGTTGACCGTTCTGCACCGCCGCCTTCAACGGCGTGTTGCCCGACTCCGCGACGACCTCTGTCTTGGCGCCCTTGTGCAACAGCAGAGTTGCCATGGCCGTATCGCTCCCCAGGGACGCTGCGAGCAGGGGCGTGATTCCCTTGAGCATGGGTATGTTGGGATCGGCGCCCTCTTTCAACAGTTGTTCGGCCGCCGCCTGATTCTTCGCTTCGGTGGCAATCAACAGCGGGGTGACCTGATTCGCCCCGCCCGAGGCGTTCGGCTTGGCGCCCTTCTCGATGAGAGGCTCAATGAATTCGGCCAACCGTGGATCGGTCGATGCCAGATGCAAGGCGGTGATGCCGGTGTTGTCGGCCGACGTCACGTCGATGCCGCGATCCAACAAGTAGTGGGCAAACTTTTGTTTTTCTCGGACCACGCGCGCCAGGAATTCCTCGCTCTGCACCGCCGCTTCGGATTTGGACCGCGGCAGCGACAAGGCCAGGCTCAGCAATGATCGGCCGGCTGGATCACGGAAATTGATGTCTGCGCCATGCTCGATTTCTGTCTCGACTCGGGCGACGTTGCCCAAATTAATGAATGTCGGAAATGAGCAAGGCGGCGTCGAGGCACCGGACACTTCGCAGGGCTTGGGAGTGCCCGGAGGATCGAGCTTGGCCCCGGCGCTTTCCAGCATCGGTGCAATGAGCGCACTGCGATCGCCCTTGCGCGCCAACTCCAGCAGGTTGCCGCCCGCGATTCCACGCGCTGTCGCGTCGGCACCCAGGTTGAGCAGCGCCTTGACGGCGCTCGGCTGATTCAGATTGACCGCCATGGCAAGCGGGGTCACGCCGTTTTTGGATTTCAAATTGACGTCGAGACCGTGCTTCGCCAATAGCTCGATGCTTTGCACGCTGCCGCCGCGCCCGGCGGCCGTGTGCATGGCATTGAAGCCGTAGGAACTGCAGGCGGAAATATTGAGTCCGTGATCGATGAGGTACGCGAGCACGTCGGGATGCGGAGCCGCCAGCGAACCGGCCTCGGAGACGGGGAGGTCCATGGAGAAACGGCGCCGCGCGTTGACATCGGCGCCATGAGCCAGCGCGGCCTTCACCTGGGTCAAATCGCCGCGGTGCACGGCGTCCAAATAGGCATCGTCAATCGGGCGGTTCTTGCCGTCGGCGGACGCGCCGTGACTCACCAACAGTTTCACCATCGCGGCGGCTTGCACCGGATCTTTGATATTTTTCTTGGCCGAGGTGACCGCGGTATCGCCGAAGGTGTCGATCGGATACGGCCACGCACCGCGCTCCAAGAGAACACGCGCGCTCTCCAGACGGCCAGCGCCGGCCGCCACGTCGAGTGCCGACACACCATAATCGTCCCGCAGGTTGGGGTCGACACCGTCGTCCAACAGCGCGCGGATGACGTCGGGCCGATCTTGCGTCGCGGCCACGTGCAGCAGTGTGCCATGGTTGACTTCCGCGGCCTTCGGATCGACGCCCGCATCCACCAGCAGGCGCAGGCTCTCGGCGTCATTGCCGCTCACCGCGTATCCCAGAATGCCGTGCCCACCCGGGTCCTTCCAATGGACGTCCGCGCCTGCTTTCACCAACACGCCGACCGTTTCGGAACTCTTGGAGGCCAGCGCAAACGCCAGGGCAGACATGCCGTTCGTGGCGACCGCGGAAGGATTGCCGCCCCGCTGCAGCAGGTCGCGCAACAGCGCGGCCTGGCCGTGGACCGCCGCTTGCAGAATGTCGGTATCGGTGGGGCGCGACGTCAGGGTCGAGATGGGCGGTAGGGTATCTTGCGCGCGGACGGCGATGCCGATCGACAATAGAATCACGCAAAGAATACCGGAGGTGGACTTCACAGGTATTTCCGCTCCTAGTGAGTACCGGCAGGATTTTTTCCGCCAATGAAGCGGTAGCCTGCGCCCTGTAGACTGGTGTCGATTTTGGCCATCTCGGTTCGATTGACGTCCGGACTGCCCTGCAGATCGTAAATCGCTCCGCTCGGAAGTCTAAGTTCATCCCTGACGAACGAAGCGACCTCATCGCAAGAGACGGTGCTGCCTTGCGCCTCGGTGAGAAGCGCCACCCCGCAGCTGTGCTGCTTGGCGTCCACGGTAATGATCACATCTGGTTTCGCCGCGAGCGGCGCTGAGGCCGGATTGTCGGCTGACTGCCCGCAGCCCCCGAGCAATAGACCCGCCAACGCAGCCATGACAGCTGAACGGTCTTTGCGGATCAAGGCCTTCTCCTAGGACTGCACCAGTTTCTGCATGCCGATGGGCAACTCCCGCAACCGCTTGCCGGTGGCGGTAAATATCGCGTTGCAGATGGCGGGCGCCACCAAGGGCACGGCCGCTTCACCGATGCCGCCGGGTTTTTCATCGCTCTCCACTAGATGCACATCGAGTTCGGGCAGCTCGTTGTTGCGCAGCACACGATAATTATTGAAGTTGGTCTGCTGCACCTTGCCGCCGACGAGAGTCACCTCGCCCCAGAGGGCGGCGGACAATCCGAACACGATGCCGCTTTCAATCTGTGAGTCGACGATCCGCGGATTGACCATCTGGCCGCAGTCCACCACGCAGGTGATTTTGTGCACCTTGAGCTCGCCGCGGACGATGGAGATTTCCGCCACCTGCGCCAGGTGAGTGGTGTAGCCCTCCATCAGCGCGATTCCTTGGTAGCGGCCCGTCGGCGCCTTGCCCCATCCGGCGCGCTCGGCGGCCAGCTGCAGCACACGGCGCTGGCGCGGCTTCTTGCCCAGATGCTGCAGGCGAAAATCGTAGGGGTTCTTGCCGGCGGCGGCGGCCAGCTCATCCATGAAGCTTTCGATCACGAAGCAATTGGGCGAGTGGCTCACTGAGCGCATGTAGCCCACATCGATGCCGATTTCCTGGCGCGAATAGCTCACCGCCAGATTCGGCACGTCATAGAGATTGTTGACGGCCGCCTCGATCACCGAGTCGTCCACTCCTTTCACCGGCGGAAACATGCGCGCGGTGATGGAGGGACTGGTGATGTGCAGTGTCCAGGCGACGACCTTGCCCGAGGCGTCGAGGCCGCCGCTGACCTGTTCATAGGCGGGCGGACGATAGGTGTCGTGGGTCATGTCGTCTTCGCGCGTCCAAATGAGCTTGACCGGCGCGCCCATCGCCTTCGATGCCTCGACGGCCGCCGGAATAAAGTCGATGTCCAAGCGCCGGCCGAAACCCCCGCCGATCAGCGTGGTGTAGACGCGCACTTGCTCCGGCTTGAGCCCGGCTGCCGCTGCCGCCGTCGTTTGTGCGACCTGTTGAACCTGCGTGCCCACGTACAGATCGCAGCCGTCGGCCTTGACGTCGGCGGTGCAATTCATCGGCTCCATGGTTGCGTGCGCCAGCAGCGGCAGGTAATACGCGGCGCTCAATTGCTGCTTCGCCGACTTGAGCGCGGCCGCCGCGTTGCCGTCCGAGCGCGCCGACAACCCGCCGCCCGCCGCCGCGGTACGCTGCAGCTGCGCGCGGATACTCACGTTGTCGAGCCGATCATTGAGGCTGGGAGCCCAGGTCACGCCCAGGACGTTGCGGGCCTTCAATGCCTGCCAGAAATGGTCGGCGACGACCACCACGCCGCTGGCCGTGATCATCACCCGGCGCACGCCGGGCATTTTCTCGGCCGCGCCGGAATCGAGTGCCTGCACGGTGCCGCCCAATACCGGACTCTGCGCGAGCGCGGCATGCAGCATGCCGGGCAATTTGACGTCGAGGCCGAACTCGGCGCTGCCGTCGACTTTACCGGGAGTGTCGAGGCGCGGCCGGGACTTGCCGATGAGTTTAAAATCGATCTTGAGCTTTAACGTCACGTCCTTAGGGACAGGCAGCTTCGCGGCCGCGTCGGCCAGCTCGCCGTAGGTCAGCACCGCGCCTCGAGCATTGACGACCGTGCCGTTCTTGACCTGACACTGCGCCGGCTCGACCCGCCAGCGCTGGGCGGCCGCCGACACCAGCATGGTGCGGGCGGTCGCTCCGGCCATGCGCAGCTTGTCCCACGATTCTTGGACGCTGTTGCTGGTGCCGGTGATCTGTCCGCCGTTGCCGGGACTGATGTAGGCGTCGCCCACCGGCGCGGCAACGATTTGAATCAGGTCGATATTGATGTCCAGTTCCTCAGCCAGCAGCATCGGCAAGGCCGTGTACACGCCCTGGCCCATCTCGGAGCGGTCGACGATCACCGTGATGGAATTGTCGCGGGCGATTTTCAGCCAGGCATTCAATTGACTGACCGATTGACGAGCGCGAGCCCCAGCGCCCGCCGCTGCCGCAATCGCAGAGTTTGCTTTTCCCGCCGCGCCGGGAAGGGTCAGCGCGATGATCAGTCCGCCGCCGGCGGTGACCGTCGCGTTCAGGAAGTCGCGCCGGCTCAGATCCGAACCCGGCCTCACTTCGCGGCGCCCGCGGCGAGCAGTTCCGCGGCGCGGTGAATCGCCTTGCGGATTCTAGGGTAGGTGCCGCACCGGCAGATATTGCCGGACATCGCCGCATCGATATCGGCGTCGTTGGGCTTGGGATTCTTTTTCAGCAGCGCCGCCGCGGACATGATCTGCCCGGACTGACAATAGCCGCATTGCGGTACGTCGATCTCGAGCCAGGCTTTTTGCACGACGTGGCTGCGATCCTTGGAAAGGCCTTCGATGGTGGTGATGGATTTCCCGGCCGCGGCGCTCAAGGGCAACACACAGGAACGGGTCGCATTGCCGTCGATGTGCACGGTGCATGCTCCGCACAACGCCATGCCGCAGCCAAACTTGGTGCCCGTCATCCCCAAGTTGTCGCGCAACACCCAGAGCAGGGGGGTGTCGGGATCTGCGTCGACGTTAAGCATTTGATTGTTGACGGTTATTGTAATCATTGAGCGCCCGTTGCCGTGTCCACCCCAGCCCACAATAGTACGCGTAACCCGGCATTTTTAGGAGGCGGCCTTGAGGCCCGCCGGCGCGGCTCTTTTCGCGAGGTGTCGAGTGTTAGGATGTCGCCATGGCGACGCCGTCGAGCTTTTATCCGCGTATTTTCGCGCTCATCGTCGCAGCCGTCCTAGGGTATGCGCTGATCCTGATTTTCGTGCCGTTCATCCGGCCGATGACGTGGGCGGCGTTCCTCGCCTTCCTGCTGTACCCGACCAACCGCAGACTGCGGCGTCGATTTCCCGGGCGCGGGCTGGCCGCCGGCGTGCTGACCTTGCTGGCGCCCATCGTCATCCTGTTGCCCTTGAGCGCCCTGTCCATCGAATTCGTCACGCAGATTTCCGTGCTGATGCAGAAACTGCAGAAATCCGCAGCCGAGCTCGACATCAAATCGCTGTCGGATCTGCAGCAATTCCCCTGGATCGCGCGGATCAACGTTTGGCTGCAGGGTCATGCGGGGATTTCGGCGGAGCAAATTCAATCCTGGCTGGTGACCGGGACACGCGAGGTGCTGAAGAGTGCGGCCAGCGTCAGCGGCGGGTTTTTTCTCGGTGCCTTGGGCTCCCTGCTTGGATTTGCGATCATGTTGTTTCTGCTGTTCTTTTTCCTGCGCGACGGCGATTCCATGCTGAGCCGCGCACGCCGCCTGATTCCCCTGGATGAAGTGCGCAAGGAACGGCTGTTCCGCCAGTTGAGCGGCGTGACTCGCGCCATTGTGGTGGGCACCAGCGTGACCGCGATACTGCAGGGAATTTTGATAGGCATCGGCTTCACGATTTGCAGCCTGCCCTCGCCGGTGGTGTTCGGCGTGCTGGCGGCCCTGCTCTCGATGCTGCCGGTGGGCGGGTCGGCGTTCGTCTGGGGCCCCGCGGCGATCTGGTTGTTCATCGATGGCCGCTGGGGCTTCGGCATCTTCATGCTGGCCTGGGGATTGATGCTGAGCGGCCTCGACAACGTGCTGCGCCCCATGCTGATCTCCGGCCGAGCGAGGATTTCGGCGCTGGCGGTGTTCATCGGCGTACTCGGCGGAATTCCGGCCTTCGGAGCGATCGGCATCATTGCGGGCCCGGTGGTGCTGTCCTTGGTGCTTGCCCTGATTGAATTTGCCGAGGAAACCCGCCCGCAGAGTGGCTGACTGCGGGGGCTGCAGCAGATCTGCTACGGACGCCATCGGCTCCAGTACAATCCGCGCCCTTATGGACGTATCTCACCTTCTTGACGGGCTCAACGACGATCAACGCCAGGCGGTTGCCTCGCCCCTGGGCGCGGCCCTGGTATTGGCCGGCGCCGGCAGCGGCAAAACCCGCGTATTGGTGCATCGGGTCGCCTGGCTGATTCAGGTCGAGGGCGCTTCGCCGAACAGCATTCTCGCCGTCACCTTCACCAACAAAGCCGCCGCCGAAATGCGCAGCCGCATCGAGACCCTGCTGGGACTGCCGGGCGGCGCGATGTGGTTGGGGACCTTCCACGGCCTGGCCCATCGGCTGCTGCGCATCCATTGGCGCGAGGCGGGCCTGCCGCAAAGCTTTCAGATCCTGGACTCCGAGGATCAGGCGAGGGTCATGCGCAAGGTCTTGAAGGCGCTCGATCTGGATGAAACCCGCTGGGTGCCGCGCGAAATCCTCTGGTTCATCAACGCGCAGAAAGATGAGGGCCACCGGCCCAAGCACATCAAGGACGACGGCGACCCGACGCGGCGGCAATTGATCAAGATCTACCAGGCGTATGAGGATGCCTGTCAGCGGGCCGGCGTAGTGGATTTTGCCGAACTGCTGTTGCGGGCTTATGAACTCTGGCGGGACAATCCCGCTCTGCTCGAGCACTACCGCACGCGCTTCCGTCATGTCTTGGTGGATGAATTTCAAGATACCAACGCCATTCAGTACAAGTGGCTGATGCTGTTGGCCGGAGCGAACGGCCTGCCGTTCGTGGTCGGTGACGACGATCAGTCCATCTACCGCTGGAGAGGCGCGCGGGTGGAGAACCTGCAGCATTTTCGCCGCGATTTTCCGCAGGCGGTGCTGTACAAGCTGGAGCAAAACTATCGCTCCACCGGCACCATTTTGAAGGCCGCGAATGCGCTGATCTCCCACAACGCCGGCCGGCTCGGCAAGACCTTGTGGACCAACGGCGGGGACGGCGAGCACGTCAAGCTATACGCGGCGTTCAATGAACGCGACGAAGCCGATTTCGTGGTGAATCGGATCCGCGAATGGGTGTCTCACGGCGGCGCGCGGCGTGAAGTGGCCGTGCTGTACCGCTCCAACGCGCAGTCGCGGGTGTTCGAAGAGGCCTTCCTCAATGCGCGCATGCCGTATCGGGTGTATGGCGGGCTGCGCTTCTTCGAACGCGCCGAAATCAAGGATGCGCTCGCCTATCTGCGCCTCGTCGCCAGCCGGGCCGACGACACCTCCTTCGAGCGGGTGGTGAACACGCCGGTGCGCGGCGTCGGCGCCAAGACCATGGACACCGTGCGCGATGTTGCGCGCAACGGCGCGACCTCGCTGTGGACCGCGGCGCTCCAGTGTGTGCAGGGCATACTGCCGCAAAGGGCGGCGCTGGCGCTGCAGGCCTTCATGGCGCTGATCGACAAGCTGGCCCGCGAGGTGGAGGGGATGGATCTGCGCGACCAGGTCGATCATGTCATTCAAATGAGCGGACTCATCGAACACTTCAAGAAAGAGAAGGGCGAGCGCGGCGAAGGGCGGGTCGAGAACCTGCTCGAGCTCGTCAGCGCGGCGCAAGGATTTTCGCCGGAGACCGAGGCGGAAGCCGAGCTGTCGCCGCTCGAGTCCTTCCTGGCGCACGCGGTCTTGGAATCGGGCGAGGGTCAAGCGGACCCCTATGATGACTGCGTGCAAATGATGACCCTGCATTCGGCCAAGGGGTTGGAATTCCCGGTGGTGTTCCTCGCCGGCATGGAAGACGGCTTGTTTCCGCATCAGCGCTCGGTCGCCGATTTGGCGGGTCTCGAGGAGGAGCGGCGGCTGTGCTACGTCGGCATGACCCGGGCCATGCGCCAGCTCTACATCACCTACGCCGAACAACGCCGGCTCTACGGGGTGGACACCTACGGTCAGCCGTCCCGCTTCATCAGCGAGCTGCCGCCCGAGCTGGTCGAGGAAATCCGGCCGCGCCTGCAGGTGTCCCGGCCGGTGTTCGTCAAGCGCAGCGCCACCCTGGAAGAATCGCCGGCCCCGAACATGCGCATGGGCAGCCGGGTCCGGCATTCGAAATTCGGCGACGGGGTGGTGCTCAATTTCGAGGGCAACGGACCGCATGCCCGAATCCAGGTCAATTTTGAGAGACAGGGCACCAAGTGGCTGATGCTGTCTTACGCCAATCTCGTTCGTGTAGAGTAATCTTACGCTGTGAAAATCATCATTCTGGGCGCAGGGCAAGTCGGCCGCACGGCGGCGTATCACCTCTCTCGCGAGGAAGCGAATGATGTGACCGTCATCGACATCAACGAGGACATTCTGCGGGACCTGCAGGATCGTCTCGACATTCGCACAGTGAACGGCAATGCCGCGAGCCCGCGCATTTTGGAGGCGGCGGGGATCGCCTCCACCGACATTCTCGTTGCGCTGACCAACAGCGACGAGGTCAACATGCTGGCGTGCCAGATCGCCTGGACGCTGTATCGCACGCCCAAAAAGATCGCACGCGTAAGGTCCGCCGATTTCACCGAGCGCGACAAGCTGTTCGGCGAGAACGGCGTGGCGGTGGATGTCTGGATCAGCCCCGAACAGTTGGTGACCGAGTATGTTGCACGCCTGATCCGTTATCCCGGCGCGCTGCAAGTGCTGGATTTCGCCGACGGCCGGGTGCGGCTGGTGGGTATCCGGGCCCTGCAAGGCGGCCCCCTGGTCGGCCAGGCGCTGCGCACCTTGCGCGAGCACATTCCCACGGCCGATGCCCGGGTCGCCGCCATTTACCGGGCCGGCAAGAGCATCAAGCCCGAAGGCGATACCGTGGTCGAAGACGGCGACGAGGTGTTCTTCCTGGCCGCGCGCAAGGACATTCGTGTGGTCATGAAGGAGATGCGCCGCGAAGAGGCCCCCGCGCGGCGGGTGGTCATTGCCGGCGGCGGCAATATCGGCGTGCGTCTGGCGAGCGAGCTGGAGGCCAAGAATCAGGTCAAGCTCATCGAGCGCGACGGCAAGCGGGCCCGCAAGGTGTCCGAGCAATTGAAGAGCACCACCGTGCTGCACGGCGATGCGGCGGACGAGGAGTTGCTGCTCGAGGAGAACATCGACAGCGCGGATGTGTTCGCCGCCCTGACCAATTCCGAAGAGGCGAACATTCTCTCGGCCATGCTGGCGAAGCGCCTGGGCGCTCACAAGGTGATGGCGCTGATCAACAAGCCCTCGTACGCGGAGTTGATTGAAAGCGGTTCCATCGATGTGGCCATCTCGCCGCAGACGGTGACCATCGGCTCGCTGCTGGCGCATGTGCGGCGCGGCGACGTGGTGCGCGTGCACTCGCTGCGGCGCGGCGCGGCCGAGGCGCTCGAGGTGGTGGTGCACGGCGACGCCGACAGCTCGAAGGTGATCGGGCGCCGCATCGAGGATATTTCCCTGCCCGAAGGCACGACCCTGGGAGCCGTGGTCCGCGGCGAGGACGTCATCATCGCGCATCACGACACCACCGTGCAGCCCGACGATCATTTGATTCTATTCCTGACGGATCGCCGCCACATCGAAGCCGTCGAGAAACTCTTCCAAGGCTCAGCTTCCTTCTTGTGAAAGACATTTTACTGCCGGTCGCCCACGTCTTCGCCCTCGTCATGATGGTGTTTGCCGCGACCATGCTGGCACCGCTGGTCATGGCCGTATGGGAGCTCGATCCCGCGCTGCCGTCGTTCATCATTTCCGCACTGGCCACCTTCGTGCTCGGCGCGCTGTTGTGGCTCGCCACCCGGCGTTTCAAGCGGGAACTCAAGACTCGCGACGGCCTGATGTTGGTGGCGCTGACCTGGGTGGCCCTGCCCGCGGTGGCCGGGTTTCCGCTGTGGCATTTCCTGCCCATCAATTTCACCGATGCCTATTTCGAGGCGGCGTCGGGCTTGACCACCACCGGCGGCACCGTGCTCTCGGGACTGGAATTTCTGCCGCGCTCGATCAACCTGTGGCGGCATTTGCTGAGCTGGCTGGGCGGCATGGGCATCATCGTTCTGGCCGTCGCCATCCTGCCCATGCTCGGGGTCGGCGGCATGCAGATCTATCGGGCTGAAATGCCGGGTCCGATGAAGGACAGCAAACTCACGCCGCGCATCGGTCAAACCGCCAAGCTGCTGTGGGCGGTGTACGCCGGCCTCACCGTGGCCTGCATCGGCTGCTTGAGATTTGCCGGCATGAATTGGTTCGACGCGGTGTGCCATGGATTTTCGGCGCTCGCGCTCGGCGGCTTTTCCACCTACGACGCCAGCATCGGGCACTTCAATTCGCTGCCCATTGAAATGGTGCTGACGGTATTCCAGATCCTGGCGGCCCTGAATTTCGCCACCCACTATCTGGCTTGGAGCCAGCGCGGGGTGTTGGCCTATTTTCGCGACGCCGAGGCGAAGGCGATCTTGGGCACGCTTGCCGCGAGCTGCATCGGCATCTCCCTGTTCTTGTATTTCAAAGGCAGCTACCCCGACTACCCCACCTCGCTGCGCCATACCGTCTTCAATCTGGTGTCGATTGCGACGGACAGCGGTTTGCACACTCAGGACTATTCGCGCTGGCCGATCTTTGCGCCCATGTGGATGATGTTCCTGAGCTGCATCGTCGCGAGTTCGGGATCGACGGGGGGCGGCATCAAGATGATTCGCACCCTGGTGCTCGCCAAACAGGCGCATCGTGAATTGAATCAGCTGGTGCACCCGAACATGGTGCGGCCGCTCAAGGTGGGTGGAACGGTGATCGCCAATCGCGTGGTATTCGCCGTGCTCGCCTTTGTGTTCCTGTACTTCATGAGCACCGTGACGCTGATTTTCGTGCAGCTTGCCAGCGGGTTGGATTTCATGACCTCGCTATCCTCCATCGTCGCCTGCATCAACAACGCGGGGCCGGGATTGGGGCAGGTCGGGCCCGGGAGCAACTACGGGGTACTGAGCGACTTTCAGACCTGGGTGTGCTCGGCGGCCATGCTGCTCGGCCGGCTCGAGGTCTTCACCATTCTGGTGCTGTTCACCCCGACCCTTTGGCGGAAATAGATCTTAGAATCTTTTCCCCCACCGGGAGGCCTCCGCGAAGAGTCAGGTGGCCTATTTGTTCTCAATATTCACCTCAAATGGTCGATTCTTGTTTTCTCATCCCACATTTGCGCGAATTTAATAGAAATAGGTGAGGGCGCGACAAGCGAGGGTTTTTCCGTAAAGAAGTGGGATAAATTTTCAGAATCAGGCGATTATTGACCCTATCAACCCAGTGATTGGTTAAAAAGTGCCGAGAGACCCTATTTCACAGGGTCTTTGCTGAAATAGGCTGTGGAGAAGTATGTGATTGGACTATTGCAGCGCGTCGTGGAGGCGGCCGTCGACATCGACGGTACCCGGGTCGCGGCCATCGGCCCCGGATTGCTGGTTCTGGTGGGAGTGCGCCCCAGCGACGATGAACCGTCCGCCCTGCGGCTGCTCAACCGCCTGCTTCAATACCGCATTTTTGAGGACGAGGCCGGGAAAATGAACCTGAGCCTGGGGCAAATCCAAGGCAGCCTGCTGTTGGTCCCGCAATTCACCCTGGCCGCGCAGACGCGCAAGGGATTGAGACCCGGCTTCTCGACCGCGGCGCCTCCCGAACAAGGCCGGCAATTGTTCGATTACCTGGTGCAGGCGGCGCGCGAGCGGCACGGGCGGGTCGAAACCGGCGTTTTCGGCGCCCACATGCAGGTGTCGCTGACCAACGACGGGCCGGTGACCTTCTGGCTGGAGAGTTGATCAGCCAAATCTCAAATGCGACCGAACACGCATCGATGCCGCGAGGTCCAATGTCATAATCTCATTGGCGTATTATCAGCGGTTAGGGTTACCTAAAGGTTCGGAGAAGCGACATGTTCGATACGAGAATGCTCATAGTCATTTTGCTCATCCTCTTGGTGGTATTCGGCACCAAGAAGTTGCGCAGCATCGGCACGGACCTGGGCGCGGCCGTCAAGGGCTTCAAACAGGCCATGAACGACGGCGAATCGGAAGAAAGCGTCAAGCAGCTCAAGCAGGATAAGGACGCCGATTTCGGCGCCAGCGCCACGGCGCGCGAGGCCGACAAGGCGCCCCCGAAAACCAACGCCTGATGCCGCATGCTTGATGTCGGGTTCTCGGAGATTCTGCTCACTTCGGCCATAGCACTCATCGTGCTGGGCCCGGAGCGGCTGCCCAAAGTTGCCCGCCAGGTCGGCAACTGGGTGGGGCGCGCCCGCGTCATGGCGCGTCAGCTGAGCGAACAGCTGGAACGCGAAGTCAACGCTGAAGAACTGCTGAAAACCCAGATCAAATCGAACACCGCGGCGAAGTCGCCGGCCGCCGGCCTAAACCCGGCAGGCAACGGCGCTGCCTTCGATCCGTCCTATACGCCGACCATTGCGCCGCCGACCGCCCCCACGCCGCCGCCGGCCGCGGCTGCCCCGTCCGCCGTAGAGCCATCATCCGCCACAGCACCGCCTACCGCCGAAGCACCGCCCGCCGCGGACGCGCCGCCGGCCGCAGAAGCACCGCCGCCCGCGAGCGCGCCGCATCCCGTGTTCGGACTGGCGGCATCCGCCACCACCGCCGCCGCCATGCACGCCTCTGACCCGGTCAATCCGCCGCCGACCCATGAGTGAGCCGGGTGAATCGGGCGACCTCGCCGAAGGAACCCTGATTTCGCATTTGCTGGAGCTGCGCGATCGGCTGCTCAAGGCCATGTTGGCGGTCGGGATATGCTTCATTCCCTGCGCCCTGTACATGAACCAGCTGTTCACGTTCGTGGCGGATCCCCTGATCCATAAATTGCCCGCGGGCGCGACCATCATCGCCACCAGCGTGGTGGCGCCCTTCACCGTGCCGTTCAAATTGGCGCTGGTGCTGGCCATCGGTCTCGCCATTCCTTTCGTGTTGTATCAAGTGTGGGCGTTCGTCGCGCCGGGCTTGTACAAGCATGAGAAGAAGCTGGCCGTGCCGCTGCTCATCTCCAGCGTGCTGCTCTTTTATCTGGGCGCCGCCTTTGCCTATTACGCGGTCTTCCCCGTGATGCTGAGCTTCTTCGTCTCCACCACGCCGCACGGCGTGCAGATGATGACCGACATGAGCAGCTATCTCGACTTCGTCATGGTCCTGCTGCTGTGCTTCGGTTTGGCCTTCGAAGTGCCCGTGGCTACTGTATTATTGGTGTGGACGGGTTTTGTAAGGCTCACGACACTCAAGAAGAATCGCGGTTTCGTGTTACTGGGGATATTCATCTTCGCCGCCTTTGTGACGCCGCCCGACGCCGTGTCGCAGAGCGCCATGGCGGTGCCGATGTACTTGCTGTACGAAATAGGGATCATCATGGCCGGACTATTACTCAAAGATAAAATAGCGGCACGCGCCAAAGAAGAAGCAGAGCAGGCAGAGCGCGAAGCCGGCGTTTAGGGCGGGGAGCCAATTGAGCGCGACTTTCTTCGGGCATCCGCGTGGCCTCGCCACGCTGTTCTTCACGGAAATGTGGGAGCTGTTCACCTACTACGGCATGCGCGCGGTGCTGGTGCTGTTCCTGGTCTCCGCCGTTTCCGCGGGCGGTTTTGGCATCGATGACAGAACGGCCGCAGCCATTTACGGCATGTACACGGCCGGCACCTATCTGGTCGCGCTGCCCGGCGGCTGGATTGCCGACCGGCTGATCGGGGGGCGCCGCGCGGTACTGATCGGCGGCTTGTTCATCACCCTCGGCAATGCCTTGTTGGCGGTATCCACCGCCCCCCGCGGCTTCTATCTGGGCCTGGTCGTGATCGTGCTCGGCGTGGGATTGCTCAAGCCCAATGTCAGCGCCATGGTCGCGGATCTGTATCCGGAGGGCGGTGCGCGTCTCGACGCCGGCTTCACCGTGTACTACATGGGCATCAATCTGGGTGCGACGTTGGGGCCCTTCGTCACCGGTGAAGCGATCGTCCTGTTCGGCCCGCGCGCCGGCTTCGCCGCGGCCGCCGTGTGCATGGCGCTGGGCGTGGTGCAGTATCACTTCACTCAGCACCATCTGGGCAACGCCGGCAAATTCACGGGGCCGGCGGCGGGCACTGCGCAGGCGCCGGGCGCTGCCGCGCAACCCCCAGGCAAAGCTCCGCCGTGGCTGCAGCTGTGGATCAGTGTCGGGCTGCTCGCAGCCGCCTTGGCCGCCTGCAGTTTTGGTTGGATCCCTTTGAATGCCGTGACCCTGGCGCAGGCCACGACCGCGTTGATCGTCGCCATGGCGGTGCTGTACTTCGGCTACCTGTTCAGCGTCGCGGGCCTATCGACCGAAGAGCGCCGGCACGCCGTCGTCATCCTGGTGCTGTTCCTCGGCAGTGCGCTGTTCTGGTCCGGCTACGAGCAGGCCGGCTCCTCGCTCAATCTATTCGCCGAGCGCTATACGGACCGCAGCATCGGCTGGCTGCACTTCGTCGTGCCCACCGGCTGGTTCCAATCGCTCAATCCGGCCTACATCATGATCTTCGCGCCGGCCTTTGCCTGGGCGTGGGTGGCGCTGGCCAAGCGCCATCTGAATCCGTCGGCACCGGCGAAGTTCGCCATCGGCGTGATGCTGATGGGGTCGGGATTTTTGATCATGGCGGCCGCGGCGGCCATCGTCGCCGGCGGCTCCAAGGTGCTGCCCACCTGGCTGATCCTGACCTATCTGCTGCATACCTTCGGCGAACTGTGCCTGAGCCCCGTGGGCTTGAGTTACTTTACCAAGCTCGCGCCCAAGCGCTTCGTCGGACAGCTCATGGGAATGTTTTTCCTGTCGATCTCGCTCGGCAATTTGATCGCCGGCCTGATCGCAGGAGAATTCGATGCCAACAATGTGGCGGCAATGCCGGGACAATACATGCACATCGTTTATTTCTCCGTGGGCCTGGGCGCCGTGCTCCTGATCTTGAGCCGCCCCGTCAAGAAACTAATGGGTGAGGTGCAATGAATACCAGTGTCGGCCCCGCGCCGCAGCTCACGTTCAAGGCCATCCTGCTGTCCATCATTCTCACCGTCATCCTCGCCTCCGCAAACGCCTACGTCGGCCTGTTCGCCGGCATCACGGTGGCGACGGCGATTCCCGCCGCGGTCATCTCCATGGCGGTGCTGCCGCTGTTCGGGCGCTCCAATATTCTCGAGAACAACATCGTGGCCACCGGCGCGTCCGCGGGAACCTCGATTTCGGCGGGCGCCATCTTCACGCTGCCGGCGCTCATCCTGCTGCATCACTGGAACAGTTTCGACTATTGGTGGACCTTGGCGATCGTCGGCCTCGGCGGCTTGCTCGGCGTGCTGTTCTCGGTGCCGCTGCGCCGCACGCTGATCATCGAGCAGAAGCTGCGCTTCCCGGAAGGCATCGCGGCGGCTGTAGTGTTGAAGGTGGGCGCGAATCCCGGCGTCGGCGCCAAAGTACTCGGGCTTGCAACCATCGTCGGCGGAACGTTCAAGTTCATCACCTCCGGATTGCGCTCGCTGCCGGAGGCCTTCACGCTCAAGGGCTTCTTCGGCGAACGCGGCATCGCATTTTTCGGCTACGGATTTTCGCCGGCGCTGCTCGGGGTCGGCTACATCGTCGGACTCAATGTCGCGATTCTCATTGCGGCCGGAGGCCTGTTCTCCTGGTGGCTGGCCATTCCGCTCTACAACAGCTTCTTCTTCGAGCATGACCCGGCGCTGCTGCACAAGCTGGTGGGGCTCAATGCCGAGGATGCGGCGTTCGCCATTTGGCGCGCCGAGGTGCGCTACATCGGCGTCGGCTGCATGTTGACCGGTGCGCTCTGGGCGCTGTGGTCGCTGCGCAATTCCCTGTGGTCGGCGGTGCGCAGCGGACTGAAAGTCGGCGCGCGCGGCGCGGCCGACGTGCCGCACACCGAGCGCGATCTGCCCATGGCCGCGGTGCTGGTCTGCATCGCGCTGTTCGTGGTGCCGCTGTTCGTCCTGTACTACCTGGTGGTGGGCAGCTTGGGGGTGGCGCTCGCCATGGCGGTGATCATGATCATCGCCGGATTTTTATTCTCATCGGTCAGCGGCTACATGGCCGGGCTGGTGGGATCCTCGAACAATCCGGTCTCGGGAATCACCATTTGCACCATTTTGTTCGCGTCGCTGATTCTCATGTGGATGGTGGGCGGTAAGTCGACGGTCGGCGCCGTGGCGGTGGTATTCATCGGCGCCGTGGTTTGCAATGCGGCGGCGGTCGCCGGCGACAATCTGCAAGATCTCAAAGCCGGGCAGCTGGTCGGCGCCACCCCGTGGCGCCAACAGGTGATGCTCTGTGTCGGCGTCGTCGTGAGCGCGGCCGTCATGGCGCCCGTCATGAATGTGCTGCTGTTTGCCTACGGCATCGGCGAGCCTTCCCATCCCGGGGTCAAGGCGCTGCCGGCGCCGCAGGCGAACCTGGTGCGGTCGGTGGCCGAAGGCATGTTCGGCGGCACGCTGCCGGTGGGCATGATTGCCATCGGCGCCGCCATCGGCGCATTGATCATCGTCTTTGACTTGTACCTGAAGCGCCGCAAATCACGCTGGAGCGCGCCGGTGCTGGCCGTGGCGGTGGGCATTTATCTGCCCTTGGATGTGTCGACCCCGATTCTCGCCGGCGGCATCGTGGCGGAAATGGTGGCGCGCTGGCACCACCGCCGCACCCCCGGCGGCGATCCTGAAAAGCTCGGGCAGAACGGCATGCTGTTCGCCGCGGGGCTGATCACGGGCGAGGCGCTGGTGGGCATCTTCATCGCCATGTGCATCTGGATCAGCAAGAATCCGGACTTCCTGGTGGTGGGTAAGGAATTGCCCGGCGGACAGTGGTGGGCGGCATTGATACTGCTGGGAGTTTGCTACTGGATTTTCCGCGCCGGCACGCCGCGGCAAGCCAGGTAACGCCGGGAGCCGGTGCGAGAATTCCCCGTGGCCGCGAGGCGCGACTCACGTCATTCCGCCAAGGTGATGCTGGCCTTGGGCACCATCTATCTGGTGTGGGGCTCGAGCTTTCTGTTCACCAAGCTGGCGGTCACCAGTCTGCCGCCGGCGCTGTTTTCAGGGATCCGTTTCGTGACGGCGGGTGTGCTGCTGGCGCTCATTTCCAGAATCTGGAACGGCAGCCCCTACCCGAAACGCGCGATCGAGTGGCGCCACGTCATCATCGCCGGCTTTTTCATGGTGTTCGTCAGCAATGGCTTGAACACCTGGGCCATGCGCTATCTGGCCTCCAACCAATCGGCCCTGCTCAACGGCACCTCGGCGTTCTGGATCGCCGGCCTCGGCGTGTTCGGGCGGCGCGGCCATCCGCTGACCCGTTGGGCGGTGTTGGGAATGGTCATCGGCTTTTTGGGCGCCGCGATGATGCTCATCCCCAAGGAGCCCCTGAGCACCGCTAGCCTGCTGGCGCAGGCCGGCGTGCTGACCGCCTGCTTCTCGTGGGCGCTGGGCACCCTGTACTACCGCAGCATCGACACGGACTTGAGCTCGCTCATGTTCATGGGTTTGCAGATGCTGATGGGCGGATTGATGCTGCTGGCCGTCGGCATTGTCCATGGCGATGCGGCGCACTGGGCGCCGAACACCTCCGGATTGGCTGCGCTATTTTATTTAACCTTCTTCAGTTCCTGCCTGGCGTATACCGCCTACGGCTGGCTGAGCCTGAACAGCACGCCGGCCTTGATCGGCACTTACGGCTACGTCAATCCCGCCATCGCCGCGTTTCTCGGCTGGCGGTTTTTGCACGAGCATTTGTCGGGGACGCAGCTGGTCGGCATGGTGATCATCATCGTCGGCGTGAGCATATTGACGCTGCCGGGCGGCAGCCTCACCGATCCGAAAACACTGGCGGAACCGAAGACTCAGTGAATCAGCGGCGCTTGACGATCACTTCGAACTTGCCCTTGCCGCCGACGAACCAGGAGCCCACGAAACTGACCAGGCTCACCAGCAACGCCGTCCAGAACGCCGACCAGAAGCCGGCCACGTGCATGCCGGGCAGGATCCACGCCACCAGGGCCACCATGCCGGCGTTGATCACCAGCAGAAATAGTCCGAGCGTGAAAATGGTCATGGGTAATGTGAGTAATATGGCGATGGGCCGTACGATGGAATTGACGATCCCCAGCAGCACGCCCGCCAGAATCAGCGTCGCCGGTGTATCGATGAAGACGCCGCTGACCCAAGCGGTGGCGAGCCACAGACCCAGCGCCACGATGCCGGCGCGTATCAGAAACCCGAGCATGCTTGTCTCCTGCGGGCGCGTTGACCTCGCACGAGCATAGCAAGAAGCTCCCGGACGATTAAATCAATAATCGAGTCCGCGCAGCGGCGGATCCTTGACCGGCACGGGCTTCGCCTTCTTAGGCTGCGGCGGACTTTCGAGACACACTTTGATGCGCGCCATCAGCCGTTCCCAGCCCATGCGGATGCGCACGTAGCTCTTGTCCCAGGCAGGGGATTCCGGCACGCCTGACCCCAACAGCCGCAGCGAGGTCTTGCCCTCGCCCTTGCGCACGTCCAGGATGAAGTCGTCGACCACGGCGCTGTCGCCGGGCGGCCAATCGCTGCCCTTGAGATAAATCAGCCGCAGGCGCCGATTCACGTCGAAGATGTCGATGTGCGCTTCTCGGCTATTGTCGTTGTTCAAACCCAACCGATACATGCCTCCCTGGCGGGGATCGATCTCGGCGTCCTGCCCGTACCAGATGCGGATCAGGCCGGGATCGGTGAGCGCGCGCCAAACCCGGGCGACCGGCACTTCGACCTCGACCAAGTGGGCATAACCACGCGTACCGTTACGGGTGGATCTTCGGGGTGAGCTCATTGCGGACTTCGTCTCATATCAAAGGATGGCCTAGCCTGCCGGAAAGCCGCCGGCGGCGCAGTGCTAGAATCCCTCAACCGGGGAGGAACATCCATGGCTTATGTTGACATTGTGACTGCGCTCGCACTTCTGCAGTACCTGGTATTCGGATTCAAGGTCGGCCGGGCGCGCGGCCGCTATTCCGTCAAAGCCCCGGCCGTCGCGGGCAACGAGGTGTTCGAGCGCCATTTTCGCGTCCAACAGAACACCCTGGAACAGTTGATCGTCCTGCTGCCCGGTTTGTTCCTGTTCAGCCACTATTTCGACCCCCGCGTGGCCGCGGTGCTCGGGGTGATCTACCTGGTGGGCCGGGAGTTGTTCGCGTTCAATTATGTGAAAGAGCCCGCGAAGCGCGAGGTGGGGTTCGCCCTGAGCTCCCTACCGTGCGTCATTCTGCTCGTGGGCGGGCTGTTCGGGGCGGTGCGGAGCCTGCTTTAGCGCCAAATTTGAGTTTGAGCGCAAATCCTTTACAGTTCATTCCTACAAATTAGCTGGGGTGGCCTTTAGGGCCTGAGATGCTGGCCGCGTGCCTACACGCCCACCAGCGAACCCATTGAACCTGATCCGGTTAGTACCGGCGGAGGGAGCATGGGTAAAAATTCTGCCTTGGGCCTTTTGTTGATCATGTTGGCGACCGCCGCCGCGGCCGCGGCAACCGACCCCGCCGGCGACCCGCTGGAAGAAATCATCGTCACCGCCACCTGGCGGCCCACGCCGGCCGAAGAGTTGCCGGGCAGCGTGTCGGTGCTGAGCAATGCGACGCTGCGCGACGCCGGGCAGCAGCACCTCGAAGACGTGCTCGCCCTGGTGCCCAATCTCAATTGGGCCGGCGACACCTCGCGTCCGCGGTATTTTCAGGTTCGCGGTATCGGCGAGCTGCAGCAATACCAGGGTGCTCCCAATCCTTCCGTCGGCTTTCTCATCGACGACATCGACTTCAGCGGCCTAGGCACCGCGGCGACGCTGTTCGATTTGGACCACGTCGAGGTGCTGCGGGGCCCGCAAGGAACCCTGTACGGCGCCAACGCGCTCGCCGGTCTCATCGTCGTCAAGAGCGCGGCGCCTGCCGATTCCTTCGGCGGCCGGGTGGAATTGGATGCCGGCGATTATGGCGAGCGCTCCTATGGGGCCGTGATCACCGGCCCGGTGAACGCCCTGGATTCCGCCTTCAGGCTGGCGGTGCAGCGCTATACCAGCGACGGCTTCTATCACAATGCGTATCTCGGCCGCAGCGACACCGACAATCGCGATGAGCTCACTTTGCGCGGCCGATGGCGCTACGACCCGAACGAGTCCTTGCGCGTCGATCTGACCCTGTTGCGGGTGGAGATCAACAACGGCTACGACGCCTGGTCCATCGACAACACGCGCACCACTGAGTCCGATCACCCGAGCGTCGACCGGCAGTATTCCACGGGCATGTCCGCGCGCGCAGCCTACACCGGTCTTACGGCGGCCACGGTCACCGCCATCGCCACCTACGCCGACACCACGGTCAACTATGGCTTCGACGGCGACTGGGGCAACCCGATTCTGTGGGCGCCCTATACCGACGATTTCACCGAGTACCAGATTCGTCACCGCTCCACCCGCAGTCTCGAGCTACGGGCCGGGAATGCGCCCGAGCACGGACCGTCATGGCTGGTCGGCGCCTACGCATTTGAGCTGCGCGAGGGCTTGAACGACACCAGCGCCGGGGTGTACGCGGACCCCTTCGACGCCACGCAGGATTCGACCTCGTTGAGCGTGATATCGAGCCAGTATCGTTCGCGCAGCGGCGCCCTGTACGGCCAACTCGACGGCGACTGGGGTACCCGGACGCGTTGGTCTCTCGGGGTGCGTGGCGAGCGGCGCACCAGTCACTATGACGACACCACCACCAACCTCGACGCGCCGACCACCGCGAATGATTTCGGTCCCGCGAATGACCTGTGGGGCGCTCACGCCTCGCTGGACACTCGGATCACGGACGGCCAGCATGTGTACGCCCTGATCTCGCGCGGTTACAAAGCCGGCGGCTTCAACTTGAGTCCCGGATTGCCGGCCAACCAAGTGCAATTCAACCCTGAGTCCGACGTCAATCTCGAGACCGGACACAAGGCGCAACTGGACGGCGGCAAGCTGCGAATCGACACGTCTCTGTTCTACATGATTCGCCATTCCGAACAGGTCTTGACCAGCGATCAGCTGGATCCGACCAATCCGGATACGTTTACGTTCTACACGGGGAACGCGAGATCCGGCTACAACTATGGGCTGGAAAGCACGCTGGCGTGGGCCGCGGCCCCCGCCCTCGAATTGGGCGGCTCGCTGGGGCTGCTGCGCACCTTGTACCGCGGGTTCGTACAAAACGGCGTGGAGCTTCCCGATCGCGCGCTGCCTCATGCACCCGACTGGCAAGCGGCCGTCAATGCCACCTGGCACGACCCTCGAGGGCCCTATGCACGGCTCGACGTGACCGGCATGGGGGCGTACTTTTATGATCTACCGCCGAACGAAACGCGTTCCAAGCCGTACGGACTGGTCAATGGGAAATTGGGCTGGCAGAACCGGCGCTTCGAAGTGTACGTCTGGGGCCGAAATCTGCTGAACAAGGATTACACCGTGCGCGGCTTCTATTTCGGCGATGAGCCGCCGGATTTTCCCAACAAGCTGTACACGCAATTGGGCGAACCACGCAACTTCGGCCTGCACGTCACCGCCCGCTACTGACGAGATCAGGCCTCGCTGCGCGCCTTCCTGGCCTGTTCGGCGCCGGCCAGCCCTTTCGTGAGCAACCACACCGTCGCAATCAGCTGCACGATGGCCAGCGGCGCCAGCATCTGGAACAGGATGCTTTGTCCGAACAAGGGCATCGCCACCGCAATCATCTGCAATGCCACGGCGCCGATGCCGCAAGCGGCCAAGGCACGCGGCACCAGCGCGAAGCGGAACAACAGACTATAAAACACCAGCAGCGTGCTGCCGCCGACGAGCAAGCCGATGTAGTGCGCCCAATTGCGCGACGCGGCGACCACGCCGCGCAGCGCTTGGAACAGGTCATGGTCGGCGCCGTTCGCCTTGGTGTACGCCTCGCTCAAGGTCAGCATGGACATCAGATTGATGTTCTCGACCGCGTTCAAGGTGAAGCTGGCCACGGCCAGCGAGATGAACCAGAGCGCCATCACCTGGCTGTACTGGCGAAAGACTTGATAACCCGTGATGGCGATGGCGAGCGAGGTTAGGCCGGTTGCAAGGCCCAAGAGCACGGAGACGCTGATCAGCAGCGAGTGGCCCGCGGCGTTGCTCAGGAAACCGGGCGCGACGAACACCGGCTCCATGAAGACGAAGTTCACCAATAGGCCGCCGATGAACTGCAGCAGCAGCAGCATGCCGATGATTCGTCCGACGCTTTTGGGAGTTCTCATGGCGTCCTCGTGCTGACCCTGAACTTCAACAGCGGTCGTTCCCATGATACTCGACCCGTGGGCGGGACGAATCCTTCCTGCCCGGCGCCGACCCCCAAATAGAACCCCAGCGCCGGAGGATGACAGACGATTTTGATGACCTCGATGTCGAGGGATGAAGCAACCTCCTTGAGATGGTTGACAAGAGCCGTGCCCACGCCCAAACCCTGCGCCCCATCGGCGACGAACAGCAGGTCCAATTCGGGCTCGGTGGCGGCCGTCACGAGACTGTAGAACCCGACGACCTGTGCGGCGACTTCCGCGACGAACAGATGGTCGCGCTCGAGCTGCGTGACAGTCACCTCGTACCCGTCGAGGATCGCTCTGTACACGCCGTGATAGGCGCTCGACGCTTGGACCAACGCGTTGAGGGCGGGCAGATCGGATCGAGTGGCTTGACGGATGGTCATCACAGGGACTGCGAATTCAGCGCTCGTAAGTCCTGATCTCGAGAAGATGTTTGTTGGGGTCATTAAAGTACAGCGTTGGCGCGAGTCCACGCGCACCCAATTCTTCCCCCGGTCCAGTATTCGTCCCAACGGAATCGAATGTGGGCCCGTAGGCGATATTCGCCGCTTTAATGCGCTTGAATATGTCCTGGAAGTCGGCCTTTGAGACTGCGAAGGCGTAGTGCTCTAAACCGGGTGTGCCCCAAGGGGCCAACTGCAGGAGGAAATCGGGCCCGGATCTAAGGACGGTAAAAGGGCCATCGGTTCCCTCCGCGGTGAATCCCAATATCCCGGTGTAGAACGCGACGCTATCCCTGAGGTCGTTGACCTTCAAGATGAGGTGATCAAGTATCGGCATGAGTTGAAGCTCGTATTACCGTACAAATGAAACCAGTGAAAGGTCAAACAAGGCGCGCCCTAATATCCAAGTAGGCGGCGTCGATCAGATCCTGCAGAGCCGCGGAGTTGAGCTCTGTACCAGGCCTCAATTTTACGTGGCGCATGCGCTTGCCGCTTCCCTCCAGCAGGCCGGCAGGATCCTCGAGCGCTGCGCCGTAGAAAAAGCCGACATTGACATGATTTTTGAATGAGTTGACGTATCCGAACGGCGCATTCTCCACACATGCCACAGGCAACCATCATGAATCAGCTCTCGGATATCATCACCGCACCGCCGTATCCGTACAAACCACTTCTGTGCAATCGACCGCAGCTCGATTGGGTCACTCGACAACCAGTGATTGCGACGACAGGACGCGACGCTGATTTATCTCCATCATCGACTTTCTCCCTGTCTCACCTGGGCGGCACCAATACTTTGGCTCCCGCCGCCACCGCGGCATCCAGGGTCCGTGCATCCCCGCGATCGCTCGAACTCTCTATCAAGGGCAGTGATAGGCGATCCCCGAAATGATAACTCCGTCCAGGGACTTTTGGGTCACGAGCAAAGCATTGCCGCCCAATCCTACTGTTAAATTTCGCACGTCATCCTGCTTCTGTAAATTTGGCGAGACATTACCAACTGCAGTGCATGCTGCAACATCTGCGGGCTTCTGAGTGGTTTTCACCTGTTCAGCTCCCGGAGCGAGCACTACCGGTACACAAGCAACAATGAATAGGACAGAGGTGATGACTGCAAGGCTCCGGAAGATATATTTCATAACTGCTCCCTAAGTTCCGTACTTCTATGCCAACGCACCACGATCGCATAACGATGAGGTTGAGCGACGCGGGGCTTCACCAGCGTCGAACGAAGGCACTTGATCCCAATCATCGACTCCCTCCTTGGCTCACCGAAGACGCGACCCGGATCGCTCCAACCGATTGTTAGAGTTCGAAGTGACCGTAAACGCGGCCACACAACTAGCGCTCCTTACGCGCGCGGTGCCTACGATAAACAAACGCGACAATAACAAGTAAGGCAGCAATCGCAAAAACGCAATACCGGACCCATGCGCTATGCTGCTGCGACAAGCTATTGAACCAAGTAATTTCATGCCCTAAATCTCGCGTGCCAACTTCAATGATGAAGGCAAGACATACCGCGCCAAAGGCGAACCAGGCGTACGGATTACGTCGCATCAGGACCTCCGAGAATTGAGTGAGTCCGCTTGCCAGCATTGTACCCGCCCAATCCCTGTCACCGGCACTACCGGGACTCCAAGGTCTCGCTGGTGTGCTGAGTCTGAAAGCGCACTGTCACGCTGCCGTTCGCCGGGACGGTCAGCCGGAATAGGGGACGCCCGTTCTTGGTTTCCACGGGATGGTCGGCGCGAATCACGCGGCCGCCTTGGTTCAGGGTGAGCCGCAGTTCGAATGGGATCGGCGCCGGCCGCGCGTTGCTGATGACCACTTTGTTGACGTCGTCGACTTGTGCGGAGCGCAGCTTCAACCCGGGCACCAGGGGCAGTAGTTTGGTATGTGCCGGATCGATGCTGGTCTTTTCCTTCTCCGCCACGATCTGGACGTCTGAGCTCTCGCCCAAATTGATTTCCACCTCTTCGTCGACGGCCAGGTCGCGCAGGTCCGCCTCGTGCAGCAACAGGTTCTCGCCGTTTCTGACGGCAAACGCGGCGACACGGCCGGAGGGCAGCGGCAGGCCCAGGTGATTCGCCTTGTTGTTCAGGGTCCGTAGCAGCAAGAACGCTTCGTCGGTGGTGTCGGTCAAATCGGGATGGAGTTCAGCGCCGTATACTCGGGACACTGGAATGCTTGAGCGATCCAGCAGCCGCACCTGCTTCGATTGCCGGCTGGCCACGGTGGTGCGATCGGGCACCCGGTAGAGTTTGAGATCGCCCAACTGCTCCAGCTGCACTCGCCGCGCGCCGGTCACGATAACCTCTTCCAGCGCCGCCGACGGCGCCGCCATGCCGACTGATTTCTTGAACATGCGGTCCATGCGTTCGGCATTCGCGCCGGCATACAGAAAGGATTCCGGGATATCGCTGGTTGAGCCCTGCGGCCAACACTGCGCGACAATCGGTTGGCCGGCATCGAGCGGCTCTACGTCGCCGTCCTCGCGGTTGACTCGCCCGGCGACCACCTGAGTGCGCGCGGCGGGAAATCCCACGCCGTTGCCATTGGCGAGCGTCACCCAGGCTCCCAGGTCCATGGTCTTGCCGTCCGCCGACAGGGTTGCAAGGTAGTCTGCCGCCCAATCGAAGTCATGCGCCAGATAGGACAGGGTCACCGTCCGCGTCGTCGCTTGCGGACTATGCACCAGCACCGACAGCGTCGGCGTCGCCGCAAGATCGGTGACGCCTGAAAAGCTGAAGGTCTCCGGCATGCCCGAGCAGCGCAGCGCCTCGATCCCTTCGGAAGATTCGAACACCACGCCGCCCGCCGCGTCGCTCAGCAACTTGCCGCTCAGCCGCTGCAGCTTGCCGGTCTTCGGATGGGTTCGCAGCAGCGTCACGGGTTTTCCCACCGTTGCGGCGATCAACGCCGAGGGACTCAGCAATGTCCCCTCGCGGTTCTTCTCGATGACGCCGGCCGGCAGGCCCGTGACGATGGCGCTGGCGGGTTCGATTCCATCGGCGACGCCTTCGAACCGCAGCCGGGAAACTCCGGCGGGCAGGTGCACGGTGCGGGTCTCGCTGATCAAAGCAAAACCCTGCAGCTCGTCGAGATCGATCGATCCCGATTCGCGGTCAGGGGCACGGTACACGGTGACCGACAGATCGGACGGTTTCGACGCCAGGGTATCGGTCGCCATGACCTCCATGGCCGGCATGGCTGCCAACACCCAGGCCAATGACGCCCAGCGCACGAGATGCGCCTAGTAACGGGTGTCGAAGGTGGCCGTCAGGCTGGTCTTGCCGTTGGCGGGCACCGTCACCGCCCACTCCGCGGTTTCGGCGCTGCGCCGTGTGCTCTTCTGGCTCTCGGCGGTGATGCGCGAATCGCCCCACAGTCCGTCCTGCAGCAGCTTGACCGTGACCGGCCGGGGCAGCGCATTGCTGAACTCGTAGCGCATGTCGGACTGCCAATCGAAGGTATTGATGCGTGTGCGCTTGTCGACCACGGCGCGCACCTTCACGTCGAAGGCGTCGCCGGTCGCGAGCGACAAGGTCGATCCCATGGGCGTGTGGTCGATGCGGCTTTCGCCGATGAACTGCGGTTCACCGTGTTTGTCATGCATGTAGAAACGCAGCACCCCCGCCGGCAGCTGATCGCCCAAGCCGGCGTGCGCACTGGTCGAAAAGCTGTAGATGGTCTGCGCGCTCTGCGGGGTTTCAGAGGTCCCCAGCCATCGATTGCGGAATTCATAGCCATGTTCGGCGGGCACGTCGTGAACATCGAGGAAGCTCACCTGCTTGGTCTGCAAATTGGCGATGGTGGTGCGCTCCGCCAGCGGATAGAGGTAGTAGTCGCCCAAGCGCTCCCGGCTGCCGCTTTCGGTGCCGGGTTGCTTCAAGGTCGCGCGCTGTTGCTGGGCGCGATAGTAATTCGGCGGCCTCGTGCCGCCGTCGACCTGGGTGGGTGAGCCCGCGACCAACAGCGTTTGCGCATTGTCGTAGGTTGCGCCGCTCGAATTGCTCAGTGTGACCCAGCCCTGGACATCGATTTTGCTGTCCGCCTCGTTGTACAACGCCACGTAGTCCGCATGCCAGCCGAGACCGGGCGTGAGATAACTCAAGGTGGCTTGACGCGTTCCCGCATGGCCGCCCATGACGGTTACCGACAGAGTCGGGCGCGCGCGTAGATTGTCCGGGACCTTGTCGAAAATGACGCGAACCGGCAGGCCGTCGCCGCGCAGCACCTCGATGTGCTGGCCGATTTTCAGAACCACGCCGCCGTTGGTGGCGAGCACCTGGGCCTGCTCGCGGATCTCGGCGCCGGTGGCTGGGTTGACGCGCACGATGGTGACGACCTGACCGACTGCCTTTTCCATCAGCTTGGCCGGGGTCAGCAGATCGAAGTCGAAATTCTGTTCGACGATGCTGATATCGGCGGCGGTCAGCGACACCGTTTCCGGCCGTATTTGCGCGGAAACGTCCTGGAATTCCAGGCGTTGCCGGCCGGCCTTGACCTCGATGTCGCGGCGGTCCTGCACCAGCGCCAGGTCATCGGCATAGATGGTGACGGAGAGTGTGCGGTCCGCGCCGATAGCCGGCGAGCCGGCCAGAAGGTAGAGCAGCCAACCGATGACGACGACGCGAAGACCCATGACTCACCTCCGTGGCGACATTCCCGCAATGACCTACATTAAGCGATGTCGCAGGCGAAATGGGGTTAAGGGTGTGAGCCGGCTGGCGCGTCGATCAGGCACGACGATCGAGCGCGTCCATGTCCTGCCCCCGGTGCGGCGAGCAGCTAGAGGGGTGATGAACCTTAACGGGTGGGTGCCCTCGACCAGGCAACCCGCGCGGCTAGCGCATCGACACCTGGAGACGCTGGCTGCCGGTGGCTTCCATCCAGGTCTTGATGCGCTTGGCATCCGCGACGCGCGTGTACTTGCCCAGGGAATCCAGCAGCACGATGACCACCGAGCGGCCTTCGATGACTGCCGCCATCACCAGGCACTTGCCGGCCTCGGCGATGTAGCCGGTCTTCTGCACGATGATGTTCCAGGTCGGATTCGCCACCAGGTTGTCGGTATTGCGGAATTCGACCATGTGTCGGTGGACTTTCACGGCGTAGCGCGAGTCGGTCGAATACTCGCGAATCGTCGCATTGTGGGAGGCGGCGATCACCAGCTTCGACAGGTCCGCGGGGCTCGCCACGTTCTGGCTCGACAAGCCCGTGGGATCGACGAAATGCGAATTGATCATGCCGAGCGCCGCGGCTTTGGCGTTCATGGCGGCCACCATCGCCGGCATTCCGCCGGGGTAGTTGCCCCCCAAAGCGTGGGCGGCGCGATTTTCGGAAGCCATCAGGGCCAAGTGCATCAGGTCGCCCCGCGACAGGACGGTACCTACCGTGAGGCGCGAAAAGGACGCCTTCGGCAGGTCGCGGTCGGCTTCAGTGATGACAATCGGCTCATCCAGGGGCTGTTTGGCGTCCAGCACCACCAGAGCGGTCATCAGCTTGGTGATGGAGGCGATGGGCATGGCCACATCGGAATGGCGCGAATACAGCACCGACGAGTCGCTCTGGTCGATGATGAGCACCGAACTCGACTTGAGTTTTGGATCGTGGATGGTGCTGGCGCCGGCATGCAAGGCCAAACAAGTGAGCAATGAGCCGGCCAGCATGCGCAGAAGCAGGGAGGGCTCTCGAAGTTTCAACGCCATTAACGATCTCTTGGGTACTTAACTAAAGACGCCAAACTGACATAACTCATTCACGCCGCGGCGTGATGGAGCGCTAACTTTGCCATTAATTCTTGGAAAGTCCAGCACATTCAGTTCGTTGCTTAAGTTACTTCAGGCGTTTGCCTCGCTTCCGGGGGCGCGCCGCAGCTCTTTGTCCCGGTACATGTTGCGATCGGCCATGCTCAAGAGGTCGCGCATATCCCGCCCATCCTTGGGGTAATTGACGACTCCGATGCTGACGCTGCAGCGGATCATGCGCGAGCGCAGATCGAGCGTCGTCTTGTACACATTGTGCCGCACCCGTTTGACCACGGCGTCGGCCACTTCGGGCGATGCGCCGGGCAGCAGCACCGCGAATTCATCGCCGCCGAAGCGCGCGGCATAGTCAGTATTGCGAATGCTTCTCTGCAGGCATTGCGCCACCAGAGTCAGGGCGCTGTTGCCCGCGTCGTGACCGAAGGCGTCGTTGATGTCCTTGAGCTTGTCGATATCGATCATCAGCAAGGCATAGACGCCGCGGTTGCCTTCGCCGGCGGTGTGTTCGCGCTGCCACACCTCATTGAACATCCGCAAATTGTAGAGGCCCGTCAACGAGTCGGTTTGCGCCAGATTCTCGATCCGTTCCCGCGCTTCTGTAATGTCCGCCGACAGCGTCGTCGTCAGGTAGGCGACCAACAAGAACGGCGCGAGTTGACCGACCGCCTGACTGGCATAGGCCAGCGACATCACATCGAGGCCGGGGGTCGCGGCCGCCAGCAGCAGATGGCAGGCAGCAATGACGGCCACTTGCAGCAGGGTCACCAGGCGCCCGAGCGTGAGCGCGCTCAAGATGATGGGCAGCAGATAGAGGTTCAGCAGGGGGCTGCCACTCTTGCCCGTGAACCACAGCACCCCGGTGATGAAGATCACCATGGACCAGGATTCGATCAGCAGCCGGGTGCGGGTGCGCCGTGGAAAGAAGCGGCGCGCGCGAAACACCACGATGGCCACGACGAACGCGCCCAACAGGCCGAGGACCGGCCACAATTGGTTGACCAGGGCCCGGGACCAAACCAACACCAGGGCAGCCAATGCCAGACAAAGTATTTCTATGGATCGGGTGCTGCGCACGATTTATTGCAGCCGCGCCGCTGCGGAGACCGACCCTGCGCCGCCCACGGTCGGCACCTTCAATTCCTGCACCGCCCGCTGCACTTCGACGTCGCGCTGTAGCAGCGGTGCGTCGGCGGGAACCGAGGGGCTGGGCGGTTTCGGATCGCGTGGCAGTTCGATGTCCGGCGCGATTCCCCGGTGATTGATGGAAATTCCGGACGGGGTGTAATACAGCGAGGTGGTGAGCTTCACGGCGCGGTCGCCGGGCAGCGGAATGACGGTTTGCACCGAGCCCTTGCCGAAGGTGGTGCGCCCCATGAGCTTCGCCCGGTGGTTGTCTTTGAGGGCGCCGGCAACGATTTCTGCGGCCGAAGCCGACCCGCCGTTGACCAACACCACGATGGGCGCGCCGTTGAGCGCGTCGCCCGGCGTCGCGTCCATTTGAAATTTGGACTCGGGTGTGCGGCCCTTGGCGCTGACGATGATGCCGGAGTCGAGAAAGGCGTCGGACACCGACACCGCCGCCTCCAGCACCCCGCCCGGATTGTTGCGCAGGTCGAGCACCAAACCCTTGAGGGCAGCTCCGCCGTTGCGCTTGCGCAAATCCTTGAGAGCGGCTTCCAAGTCATCGCCGGTGGTTTCGCTGAACTGCGAAATCCGCACGTACCCCATGCCGGGTTCGAGCAGCTCCGACTTCACGCTGCGCAATTCAACCCGCGAGCGCTTCAAGGTGATTTGCAGCGGCTCGGTGCTGCCCTCACGCAAGATGCCTATCTTGACCGTGGTGCCTTCCTTGCCGCGCATGCGTCCGATCGTGTCCGCCAGGTTGTTGGTGTTCACCGGAATGCCGTCGATGGTGGCGATGACGTCGCCGGACCGGATCCCCGCCAGAGCCGCGGGCGAGCCCTCGAACGGCGATACCACCACGACCTCCTCGTCCTCCATCGACACCTCGATGCCGACCCCGGAATATTGTCCCGAGCTCGAGATCTTGACCTCGTCGTACTCATCCCCGTCGAGGTAGGCCGAATAGGGATCCAGCGAGGAGACCATGCCGCGAATCGCTGCCTGCAGCAGCTGATGATCGTCCACCGGATTCACGTAGTCATGCTTCACCCGCTCCAGCACCTCCGCCAGGGTACGGGCGTCTTGCCACGGCAGGTCATCCTTGGGCGCCGCTTTGTCGGCGAGAACGCCGCCCGCCAGGCCCAGCGAGACGCCCACGGACACGCCAATGCCCAACCACAACACCGCGCGAGATTGCTTGCTCATCAGACCGCAGCATACGTGCGGCGGCGATTCGCCGCTAGACGCCGAGCGCCGCGGCCTTTCCCAGGGAGGAATTGAACAGACCGGTGGACGTGGCAAAACATGAATACAGCGGCAGGTCGTGAATGACATCGTCCAAGGCCAGCGGTTTGCCGATGAAAAAGCCCTGGCCGTAATCCACGCCCAATTGTGCGGCGCGTGCACGGATGGCGTCGGTTTCCACGTGCCCGGCCACGGTTTCCATCCCCAACGTGCCGGCGAGCTTGGCGATCGCCACCACCATGGATTGCGATTTGGGGTTGTCGAGCAGATCGCGGCTGAAGCTGCCGTCGATCTTGATGCATGACACCGGCAGGGAGTTCAAATGTGACAGCGAGCCGATCCCGCGGCCGAAGTTGTCGAGGGCGAAGGAAATTCCCTGTTCGCGCAGCCGGCACATGAACGGCGCCAGCGTGCCGATATGCGCGCTGGCCGCCTCTTCGGGGAATTCAAATGCCAGGGTTCCCGGTTCGATGCGGCTCTTGCGCACCAGCGCTTCCAGCATTCGCCAGAATTCGCCGTCGGCCAGCGATGCCGCCGACAGGTTCAGAGAAAATTTCGCCGGATGCTGGCGCAGCAGATTGCGGCAGGCGCCAAGACGCTCGATGGCCTGCTCGATGACCCACTGGTCGATGCGGCGCGTGAGCTCCGGACCCGCCGCGGCGCCGGCCAACTTTTCCAGCCCGAGGCGGGTGCCGTCCGCCGTGCGCATGCGCAGCAGGATCTCGAAGCGCGGGTCGGCGGGAGCCGAACTCAACGGCAGGATGGGTTGCGCCAGCAGCTCGATGGAATCGGAGGCGAGTGCGGCGCTCACTTGCTGGGCGATGCTCGACGACGCGCGATCCCTGCCGTTGCCTTGATCATTGCCGCCGCCTTGTTCATTGCCATAGAACACTTCGACCCGGTTGCGGCCGCGCTCCTTGGCGGTGCGGCAGGCGAGCTCCGCCGCCGCCATCGCATGATCCAGGCGAAGATCGCGGTCGCAAAGCCTCGAGACGCCGATGCTCAAGGACACGAGCAGCGGCTTGTCATCGCGCGCGCAGCTCAAACGGATGGCGGCGGCGCGCAGTTCCTCGGCGATGCGGGCGGCGGGCTCGATGCCGCAGCCGGGCAGAAACATGCTGAACCGGTCGCCGCCGACCCGCGCAATCAGCGTGCCTTCGCGGCCGCGCCGGGACAACAATTGCGCGATGCTCTGAATGATTTCATCGCCGACGTGCATGCCGTGATTTTCGTTGACCAGATTCAACTGATCGATGTCGACATACAGCAAACCGTGCGAGCCCGCGCCGCGCGCCCCGGTGGCCAGCTTGGCGGCCGTTTGCGCGTTGAACGCCGCCGCCGTCAGCAGTCCGGTGACCGGATCGAAACTGGTGCGGATGATCTGTGTGGCCTTGCGCGACAGCAATTCCAGCGCCTCGGCGTCGCGCAGCTGGAAGTCTCCGTCGGTGTCGGTGCGAAATACCGCGAGCACGCCGACGACGCGGCGCGCCTCATCACAGATGGGGGTCGAAATTGCCTTGTACGGCACTGCAGCATTGGAACCGTCGAGCGCGAGGCGGTTGGCGACCAGAGTGCAGCCGTGCAGCTGCGCGCGCGTCAAAAGGTGTCGATGCATCTGCGCCAGCACGTCGCTCTCGATGCCCTGCGGCTGTCCGGCGCGCGCGCGGCAAATCGTCAAGTTGCGGTACGGCAGGAGAATCGCCGCCACCACGCCCGACAGATGCTCGTTGGCGAGCGTGGGGATGAGGCCTAGGGATTCCAAACCGTCCGCGGCGCAGGCCGATGACAGGCGCTGAAACAGATCGAGCTCGCGGCTGTTGTCCTCGAGATTCTCGTGCAGTTCGCCGATGGCGGCGCGTGCCGATAATTCGCTTTGCAGGCAATCGAGCGCCGGCTTGATCGATGAGTGGACCGCCGCCAACTCGAGGCGCGCCTCAGGATTGGGCAGCGCGATCACCACCAGACCCAGCACTTCGCCGAGCGCGCCGCGAATGCGGAATCCAAATCGCGATTCGCTGCTGTCCTGTGTTTCGACCAGGCCATCGATGTCGGTGCGGCGAACCGGCGGCGAGCTTTGCAGCAAGGCGAGCGCGTATTGCACCCGCGAAGCGCTGGCAGGATCACTCGACCACCAAGAGGTGCCGTCGGCGCTGGCGAATTCGACGTGGCTGATCCTTGGACTCAAGCGCGACAGCAGTTGCGCATACGACTTCCAAGTTTCCGCCGAGGGGGTCATTGGCGGCAGGATCCTGCAAAGACCGCGGCTAATCCAGGACGTATTCGGCACTTCGCACGACTTAAAGCGCGGCGACGCCCGACATTCGACATAACGCGGCCGCTCAATGTGCCGGCATCAGCCAGACGGCGGGGTCCACGGTTTTTCGGCCTTCGCGAATTTCGAAGTACAGCTGCGGCTCGGCGCCGGTGGCATCGCTCAAGGCCGCGATGACG
>Ga0193726_1000185_pt1 | contig 85147 bp, 75 predicted proteins | sample H2c1metaG_FD_144928 | JGI IMG/M metagenome (GOLD analysis project Ga0193726, IMG submission 144928) | Soil microbial communities from a riparian zone of the East river system, Colorado, United States - H2c1 | ecosystem: Environmental > Terrestrial > Soil > Riparian zone | place: USA: East River... | reverse complement strand
GCCTCGCTGAGAACCAGTTCCGCCATCGCTCGAGCCATCTGAGATCCCCTTTTCTGTCCAGCACAACTCTGGCGCAGCAATGCGAATCTGTAATGACTCGAACTTCTGAATCAGGACACTAGTGCTGACGCTGACATACCGGACGATGCGGTTTTGATATCGCCCGATTTGCAAGGACTGAACCACATCTGGGGCCTTGGCTCGAACTTCAGAAGGATTACATATGGACCGAACGTTCCGAGTCTGAAGTCAAAGGCCGCCTTACATGACCGAAGCGCAGGCGCGATCCGCACAACCCCATCGCGTGGTGATCGTGGGCGCCGGATTCGGCGGGCTGGAAGCGGCGTTCCGGCTTGCGGGCACGCCAGTCAGCATCACGCTGGTCGACCGTCGCAACCACCATCTATTCCAGCCGCTATTGTATCAAGTCGCCACCGCGTCATTGGCAACGTCGGAGATCGCCTGGCCGATCCGCTATCTGCTGCGCGACCGCCCGGAGGTCACGACGTTGTTCGCGACCGTGACCGGGGTGGATGCGGCAGCCAAGCGCGTACTGCTCGACGATGGCGACGGCCTGCCATATGACACGCTGATTCTCGCCACCGGCGCGCGTCACGCGTATTTCGGCCATGACGAATGGGAGCCGTTCGCACCCGGCCTGAAAACTCTCGAGGACGCCACCACGCTGCGGCGGCGCATTCTGGTGGCCTTCGAGCGCGCCGAGCGCGAGACCGATCCGCAGCGGCGTGACGCCTTGCTGACTTTTGTGATTATCGGCGCCGGCCCGACCGGAGTCGAGCTTGCCGGCACCATTGCCGAGCTGGCGCAGGACACGCTGCCGCCCGACTTCCGCAACATCGACACCCACAAGGCGCGCGTCGTGCTGATCGAGGCCGGGCCGCGCGTGCTGGCGGGCTTTGCCGACGATCTCTCCGTCTATGCGCAGCGCTCGCTGGAGAGTATCGGCGTCGACGTGAAGCTCGGACAGGCCGTCACCGAATGCACCGCCGACAGCGTCGTCTACGGCGGCAACCGGCTGGATACCAGAACCATCATCTGGGCTGCCGGCGTGCGCGCCTCGCCCGCCGCCGAGTGGCTCGGCGCACCGGCTGACCGCGCCGGCCGCCTGCAGGTTCTGCCCGACCTCACCGTGCCCGACCATCCCGACATCTTCGCCGTCGGCGATACCGTTGTTATCAACGGCCCCGATGGCAAGCCGGTCCCCGGCATTGCGCCGGCGGCCAAACAACAGGGACGCTATGTCGCGGATGCCATCAAGGCGCGCCTGAGCGGCGGCACGCCTGCTCTGTTCCGATACCAGCATGCCGGCAGCCTGGCGCAGATCGGCAAGCGCAAGGCGGTGATCGATTTCGGACGCATCAAGCTGCGCGGCACCTTGGCATGGTGGATCTGGGGTATCGCCCACATCTACTTCCTGATCGGCCTGCGCAACCGGCTCAGCGTCGCGATCAGCTGGCTGTGGGTCTATGTGCGCGACCAGCGCGCCGCGCGACTGATTACGCAAGGCAGCAGCAAAGTGGTGCGGTGAGGTTTTAGCACGGTGGCTCCATCCTTCGAGACGCGGCTGCGCCGCTCCTCAGGATGAGGCTCCTCATGGTGAGGAGCGCGGCAACGCCGCGCGTCTCGTACCATGTGCCCTGATTCCGGCGTCCATCCGCTCACTTCACCAGCGAACAGCCGCCGTCTGCGATCGGGCGGAACGCCTGCTCGGCGGGGATGGTCGAAACCAGCCGGTAATAATCGTAAGGGTATTTCGACTCGTCCGGCTTCTTGACCTCGAACAGATACATCGGATGGATGACGCGGCCGTCCTGGCGGATCGTGATATCGCCGAACAGTTTGTCCTTGCCCTTGAATTTTTTCATCTGCGGGACGACGTCCTTCGCCGCGTCGCTGCCGGTCGCCGCCACCGCGTTGAGATAGGCAAGCGTGGACGCATAGACGCCGGCCTGATTGCCGCTCGGCATCTTGCCGTTCATGCCGGGCCGCGCGGCGAAACGTTTTGCAAAGGCGCGGGTGTCGTCATCCATGTCCCAATAGAAGGCTTCCAGCAGTTGCAATCCCTGCGCGACCTTCAATCCCATGCCGTGGACGTCGTTGACGAACAGCAGGAACGCGACCATCGTTTGTCCGTTCTGCTGGATCCCGAACTCCGCGGCCTGCTTGACCGCGTTGATGGTGTCGCCGCCGGCATTGGCAAGCCCGATCACCTTGGCTTTTGAATTCTGCGCCTGCAACAGGAACGACGCGAAATCCGAGGTGCCGAGCGGATGCTTGGCTGAGCCCAGCACCTTGCCGCCATGCTTTTCGATGTAATTCGTCGCTTCGGCCTCGATGCCCTGGCCGAGCGCGTAATTCACCGTGACGAAATACCAGTCCTTGCCGCCGCGTGCCATCATCGCCGCCGCCGTGGTGTTGCCGGTCGCCCAGGCGTCGTTGACCCACTGGATGGTGTTCGGCGAGCAGGCCTTGCCGGTGAGATCCGAGCTTGCGGTCGACGACGCCAGGAACGTCATCCTGGAATCGCGAACCAGCGAATTGATGGTGAGACCGACGGCCGAATTCGGCACGTCGACAATGGCATCGACGCCATCGACATCGAGCCATTTGCGCGCGATCGCAGATCCCACATCAGCCTTGTTCTGGTGATCGGCATAGACGATCTCGACCTTGATGTTCCTGGCCCCGCCGTTGAAATCTTCCGCCGCCATCCTTGCTGCTTCCACCGAACCCATGCCGTTGGTGTCCTGGAAGATGCCGGAAATATCGTTGAGCACGCCGACCCGCACCACATTGCCGGAAATTTCGGCATGCGCCGGTCCCCACGCGGCACAGGACAACGCCAGCGCCAAATAAAACCTGAAATCCCTCATCGATTCTCTCCCTTTGGATTTTTTCTGTTGCCATTCCCGGACGTGGCGGGGCATCCATTCAGTCCAGAGCGGGATGACTTTTCTTCGAATCGTCATCCCGCCCTATCTTTTTGTTTGAGCATGATCTTTTCGGAAAACCGGTACCCACTTTTCCGGATCATGCTCTCGGGCATGCCGACCGTCGCCCTGTCAAAGCTGCCGTTCCGGCAGGCGCAGGACGAGACCATCAAGCTCTTGTCCGATTTTGATCTGGCAGGACAAACGACTGTTCGGCTGACGCTCGGCGGCCACGCCATCCAGCAACGCGTCTTCTTCCTCACTCATGGCGGCGAGGCGGCCGATCCAGTTGTCGTCGACATACACATGGCAGGTGGCGCACATAGCATTTCCGCCGCACTCCGCCACGATCTCGTCAACGCCATGTCGCGTCGCGGCCAGCATGGCGCTCTCGCCGATGCGTGCTTCGATGCTCTCGGACCGGTTGTCGGGGCGGATGAAAGTAATGATCGGCATGGGATTCAGACTGGCCTGAGGGTGATGGGGAGACTCTCCAAACCGCGGAGCGTGTTGTTGTAGCGACGCTTCACCGGGCCTGACATCTCGATGGCGGCAACTTTTCGCGCCAGTGCCGCAAGCATCACCTCGCCTTCCAGGCGAGCGACCAGCTGGCCGACGCACATGTGAATGCCCGAACCGAACCCGACATGGCCGCTGGTCTTGCGCGTGATGTCGTAGCGATCCGGATCGGACCATCGCCTGGGATCGCGGTTGGCTGCGCCCAGGAACATCAGGATTTTTTCGCCCACGCCGACCTTGCAGCCGCTGATCTCGACATCCTTCGTCGTGGTGCGGAAGAACGTCTGCACCGGGCTTTCGAAGCGGATCGCTTCCTCGAACGCATTGCGCGCCAGCGATGGATCGCTGCGCAGCCGCGCAAATTCTTCCGGGAAGCGCGCGAGGCAATAGATCGCGGCACCAATCCCGTTGACCGTGGTATCGATACCGGCCGAAAGCAACGAGCGTACCAGCATCGGCGCCTCTGCCGCGGTGATATCGCCGGCATCGACCCGGGCATGAATGCAAGCGCCGAACCCGCCGGGTGCGAGATTGTCCCGTTGGCATTGCTCCTGCACATAGGCCTGATGCGGTTGCGAGCGTTCGATCGCGGTCTGGCGCAATTGGTTCGGTGGCCCGAACGCGTTAAAGACCACGCCGGCATAGGGCAGCAGATGCTCACGCCCTTCCTGTTTCAACCCGACGGCATCGGGAAAAACCGACAGCGGATAGGCCTCGGCCAGATCGGCGACGGCATCGAAACTTCCTTTGGCCAGCAGCTCGTCGATCTTGGCTTCGGCGGCCGCGGCGAAGCCGTGGCGGATCTGCTTCATGACCGCGGGCGAAAGCACCCGGCTGAGCACCGCGCGCGTCCTCGTATGCGCGGGCGGGTCAGCCTCGAGGATAAGACTCGGCGGCCGCCACGGTTTCTCCTTGGCAAAATCGCTCAAACCCACGCCGCGGCTGGAACAGAACGTCAGGGGATCGTTGAGCACGCGATGGACTTCGGCATAGCGCGCCACCGCATACACGCTCCATTTGTCCAGATGCACCAGCGGGCCCGCCTCGCGCAACGCCGCGTGGGTGGGAAACGGATTCTCGAAGAACTGGATCGCAAACGGATCGACATCGAGGCCCGGAATCCCCGAAGGCACGCTGCCGGACGCAGCACCTGCGTGTCCGCCGCCAACCCCGGCCGAACCTGTTGTGACCATATGAGCCTCCCGAAATTTAGTCTTGTAAAGCTGCGGCTTGTGTCCCTATTTCTCGATGGCGCGTTGGGGGATGATGCGAAACATGAGCAAGAACGGATCGACCGGCTCGCGCCGAAAGGCGGTACCCGTAAGCGGTGTCAAGACCGGCCAGACGCTCGATCTCGAGCGCTACGTGCCCGCCTTCGTCACGTTCATCGCCAACAAGCTGTCGCGCAGCGCCACGGCGTTTTACCAGCGGCGCTTCGGTGTCAACGTCACCGAGTGGCGGATGATGTCGCTGCTCGCGATCGAGCCGGGCATCACCGCATCGCGGATTTGTTACGTCATCGGTTTCGACAAGGGCCCGGTCAGCCGCACGCTGGCGCTGATGCAAAAACGCGGATTGATCGCGATCAGGACCGACCCGCGCGACGGTCGCAGCCACTCGATCTCGCTGACGCCGAAAGGAAGGCAGGTCCATGACCAAGTTATCGTCGCGGCACTTGAGCGCGAGCGCCGGCTGCTCGCCTGCCTGCGAAAGGACGAGCGGGAAGTCCTGATCGATCTGCTGCGGCGCGTCCACAGCAATCTCGGTGCCGTCACCGATCATGATGAGCCGGGCGAGGATTGAGCTAGTCGAAGTCGGACCCGACATTTCCAGGCTCAGGCGGTTGAACCGGCCGACGCCGGCGATCACGCGTTCATTCAACCCCGACTCGCCGGTGCGCTCAGGCATTCGTCCACTCCCCTCACGGCCTGGCAGTTGAACTGCTCTGTCGAGACGCCGTCGTTACCTGGAAGCTCCCACAAGCTAGTTGCCTTGGCAACAATAAAGATCCGGCGGTTTCCGGCGGGCGGTGAAAAAATGCGCGCGCCTCAGCCCGGACACCCGATCCAGTCGGTCGAGGCATCGTCTTCCAGGATCGCCACGGCGCTCGCGCGCCGCGTCAGCACCGCACGCTGGTTGATATAGCCCTTGTCGGTGATTTCGCCGCCGTCGACCGAGGCCGGCTCGGCCAGCAGCAGTGCCCGCGTCGCATGACCGGAGGAACCGCCGCCGCCCTGCGTCTTGAGTTTTGCCAGTCCCGATGCGATCGCGGCGCGCACCTTTTCGTTGCCGATCACCTCGCTCACATCAGCGCTCTCGGGCAGGCCAGCATGCACGCGGCAGGCGGCAAAGTTCGGAAATACCAAAAAACGTACGTGATCGCCGCCATGGCCGGATACGACGATGTCCTGCGCCAAAGGCGCCAACGCGGTGATCCCGGCGACGCGCAGCGTGCCAACGCTGACCCAGGTGCCGGAATTGAGCTTGAAATCCTCGGCGACACGGCCGTCGAAAAACAATCCAAGCTCGGGGCGGTCCGGATCGGCGAACGACACGGCGTCGCCGATCAGGTAGAATCCGTCCGTGTCGAATGCTTGCGCGGTCAGTTCCGGCGCCTTCCAGTAACCCGGCGTGACATTGGGTCCGCGCACCCGCACCTCGAGCTTGTCGCCTGACGGCACCAGCTTCAGTTCGGTGCCGGGGATCGGCACGCCGATATTGCCGGAGCGCTTGGCCTGGAAATGGCAGTCGGTGGCGAGCGGCGAGGTCTCGGTCGAGCCCCAGGCCGACACCATCGGCAGCGCGCGCCCGACGATCTTGATCGACAGCTCTTCCATCGCATCCCAGAGATTCTGCGGCAGCGCCGCTCCCGCATAGAATGCGAACCTCACCTCGGCAAAGAAGCGGCGGCGCAATTCGTCATCATCACGCAATGCTGCGATCAGCATGTCGAAGCCGCGGGGCACGTTGAAGTACACCGTCGGCATCACGCTGCGCAGATTGGCCAATGACATTGCAAACAGGCCCGGCGCCGGTTTGCCGCCGTCGATATAAAGCGTGCCGCCATTGCGCAGCACCAGATTGAAGTTGTGATTGGCGCCGAAGGTATGGCTCCACGGCAACCAGTCGAGGATCACCAGATGCTCTGCCGTGTTGTCGAGAAACGACCAGGTCTGCGCCTTGGCCTGCTGGCTCGAGGTCAGCATGCGCTGGGTGTTGATCACGGCCTTCGGCGTGCCGGTCGAACCCGAGGTGAACAAAAACTTGGCAATGGTATCCGGCCCCACCGTCGCAAAGGCTGTTGCGACGGCGGATGTTTCCGATGTCGCCGCGACGTCGCGAAATGGAAGCGCATCACTGCTGTCGGCGTCGCCGCACACGATGTTTGCCGAATGCAGCGATTTGATCGCGGCCAACGCCGGTGCGAAGGCTTTCATGCTCGAAACATAGATCGCGCCGGGATCGAGCAGACGGATCATGCTCTTGAGCTTGTCGAAATCCTTCGACACCAGCGAATAGGCCGGCGAGATCGCAGCGGCGGGCACGCCGACATGCATGGCGGCGAGCGCCAACAGCGCATGATCGATGCTGTTATCGGAGAGAATGACCAGCGGGTGATCGGCGCTCAAACCTCGCGCCAGGATCCAGGCGGCGACCGATCGCACCTGCCGCAGCGCGTCTTTGTAGGTGACGGTCGTCCACGGCGCGTCAACGCTGGAACGCTCGCCGAGAAAAATCTCCTCCGGCTTTTGCCGCGCCCAGTGCTCCAGCCAGTCGCCGACGCAACGGGTGTGCTGTTGCAGCGGCGTTGTCGATCTCAGCCAGATACTGCCGTCGGCGCGCCGATCGGCCACGATCTCAGGCTTGGCGAACAGGGTTCCGGCATGCTCGCGGGCGGCGGCGGCGGGGATGGTCATCGATTTCCTCGGTGCCCTCTGATGGCCTCGTTGGGCTTGGGGCTGGCGTTTGCTCTACGCGAGAAAAAGACCTCTCGGCAATATTTCGGCACCGAAGGCCGCGCAATGCGGATGCGGCGGGCGCCTTGTCGTCCAAGCGCCTGCGTAAGTTATGCGCATGAACGCACCTCGCCCAACGAATAAGCAAATGCCCCATCCTAAAGCTGCGAATAAAGAATGAGCAGCGCGCATCGATCTCATACAACTGTTTGAAAACAATAATATATTATTGATCGCCGCGGCGTCCGGTGTAATTGTACACAATGGCACGGGCTTTGCTTAATTCATCCCTAACCAATTCCGGCTCGGGGGTGTGTGCGATGGCGAGCTCGAACTATCCAACCAGCGGCACGGTCGCCGCACAGCCAACCCCCATCGACCTTGACTGGGCGAAAACGGCTCTCGTCATTATCGACATGCAGCGCGACTTCATGGAGCCCGGCGGCTTTGGTGAAACGCTGGGAAATGATGTCTCGCGGCTTGCCAGTGCGGTGAAGCCGATCGCGGCGGTACTGGCTGCCGCGCGCGACAGCGGCATGCTCGTCGTTCACACCCGCGAAGGACATTTGCCCGATCTGTCCGATGCGCCACCGGCCAAGGTCGAACGCGGCGCGCCGAGTTTGCGTATCGGCGATCCCGGCCCGATGGGACGGATCCTGATCCGCGGCGAAGCCGGCCACGACATTATCCCGGCGCTCTATCCGCTCGACAACGAGGTCGTGATCGACAAGCCCGGCAAGGGCGCGTTCTACGCGACCGAGCTCGACGACGTCCTGCAGCGATACTGCATCGAGAATCTTCTGGTGTGCGGCGTCACCACCGAGGTCTGCGTCAACACCACGGTGCGCGAGGCCAATGACCGCGGCTACCGCTGCGTGGTGCTGGCCGATGGCTGCGCCTCCTATTTCCCCGAATTCCACGAGATGGGCCTGAAGATGATCAAGGCCCAGGGCGGCATCTTCGGCTGGGTCAGCGACTCGGCCGCGGTTCTTGAGGCAATGACACCGGAGACGTCAAAGAACACCTTGGCAGCGGGAGCATCACGATGAGCACGAGCACGACCGCCGGAAAGTCCGATTTCAAACCGGCACTTTGGACACCGGGCGACTGGAACGCCTTCTTCGGCTTCGGTACCAATATCCTCGTCAACATGCTGGTGCTGACGGGGCTGCTGCGGTTCGTGCTGAAAATGCCTGACACGCTGGTGTTCGGCCGCATCCTGCCGGCGCTCGGCCTGATGATGTGCCTCTCCACATTCTACTACGCATGGCTCGCCTATCGGCTGGCGCAAAAGACCGGCCGCAGCGACGTCTGCGCGCTGCCGTCCGGCGTCAGCGTGCCGCACATGTTCATCGTCACCTTCGTGATCATGCTGCCTATCACGATCAAGACCGGCGATCCCTTGAAGGGCTGGTCCGCCGGCCTGGTCTGGGTGTTCTTCCAGAGTTTCATCCTGATGATCGGCGGCTTCATCGCGCCGTACATCCGGAAGATTACGCCGCGCGCGGCCCTGCTCGGCACGCTCGCCGGCGTATCCGTGACATTCATCTCGATGCGGCCGGCGCTGGAGATGTACATGACACCGCAGATCGGCCTCGTCTGCTTTGCCATCATCCTGGTGAGCTGGTTCGGCGGCGTGAAATACCCGAAGGGAATCCCCGCTGGCCTCGTCGCCATCGCGGTCGGCATGATCATCGCGTGGGGTTCGAACCTGTTCGGCCTTGGGCTCGGCGGGCTAAGCGTCACGGGCGTCGGCGATGCATTCGCGAGTTTCGGCTTCTCGGTGCCGCTGCCGGCGCTCGGTCAGGTGTTTTCCGGCTTCGAATTCCTCGGCATCATTCTGGTGACGGCGATTCCGTTCGGCATCTACGATCTGGTCGAGGCGATGGACAATGTCGAAAGCGCCGAAGCGGCCGGCGACGAATATCCGACCACCCGCGTGCTGACCGCCGACGGCGTCGTCAGCCTGATCGGCTGCCTGATGGGCAATCCCTTCATCAACGCGGTTTACATCGGCCATCCCGGCTGGAAGGCGATGGGCGGCCGGATCGGCTATTCGGCGGCGACCGGGTTGATGGTGGTGGTGCTGTCATGGTTCGGCATCATCTCGGTGCTGCTGGCACTGGTGCCGGTGGTCGCGATCTCGCCGATCCTGCTCTACATCGGCATGCTGATCGGCGCGCAGGCGTTCCAGACCACGCCGATCAAGCACGCACCGGCCATCGTGCTCGCCTTGACGCCGCATCTCGCCGCATGGGCCAAGCTGCAGATCGACACCATGCTGGGGGCGACATTGAGTGCAGCCGAGAAGGTCGGCGGCCTTGCGGCCGACAAGGTCGTCGCCGTCAAAAGCGCGGCAATCGCTTCGCTGCCTCAGCAGGGCGTGCTCTACCATGGTCTGGAAGTGATGGGCGGCGGCTCGATCCTCGCCGGCCTCGTGCTCGGCGCGATCGGCGTATTCGTCATCGAGCGCGAGTTCGTGAAGGCCTCCGCCTTCGCCTTTTCCGGCGCGGTGCTGACCTATTTCGGTTTCATGCATGGCGAGGCGGTCGGCATCGGCGGCGGATTCGGCGTGACGCCGGGCGTGGCGCTGGCCTATGCTGTCGTGGCCGCCGGATTCTTCGCGGTGGAGAAGTTCGGCACCAGCACTGACTCCGTTTCGCATCCGGAGATGCCCCTTGCAGCACCTGCCGAATAAGTTACCTCGCGGGCAGCACGTCTTGCCCGAGCGGGGTAGCGTGTGACCGAAACCGTCGCTGCGCTTATCGCCGCGCATCGCGCGGGAACCATGTCGCCTGCGCAAACCGTCGCGCGCAGCTTTCAGCGGATTCGCGATCATGACGATCCCGCCATCTTCATCAGCCTGCGCGATGAAAAACAGGCGCGGGCTGAAGCGGAAGCCCTGACCGCGAAGGATGCTGCCCGGCTTCCGCTCTACGGCATTCCGGTTGCCGTGAAGGACAATATCGACGTCGCCGGATTGCCCACCACCGCCGCCTGCCCCGCCTTCGCCTATTCGCCGGCGCACGATGCGACATCAGTGGCGCGATTGCGCGCCGCTGGCGCCATCATCATCGGCAAGACCAACCTCGATCAGTTCGCCACCGGTCTCGTCGGCGTGCGCTCCCCCTACGGCATTCCCAACAATCCGATGCGCGGAGATTTGATTCCGGGCGGATCGAGTTCGGGTTCGGCGGTCGCGGTCTCAGTGGGGCTGGTGCCGCTGGCATTGGGCACCGACACCGCAGGCTCCGGCCGCGTGCCAGCGATGCTCAACAACATCGTCGGGCTGAAGCCGAGCCTTGGACTGATCTCCACCGCAGGCCTGGTGCCGGCGTGCCGGACGCTGGATTGCGTGTCGGTGTTTTCGCTTAGCGTTGACGACGCGATGACGGCGCTGATGGCGATGGCCGGGCTAGATGACGCCGATCCGTTTTCGCGCAACCGGCCGCTGGCCAGGATGACCGCGTTTCCCGCCAATCTCCGGCTTGGCGTGCCGCGCAACGGCCAGCTGATCTTCTTCGGCGACAAGGCGTCGGAAAAAGCCTACCGCGACGCGCTCCAGCGCTGGACCGCGCTCGGCGCCACGCTGGTCGAGTTCGATCTCGAACCGTTTTATGAAACCGCACGGCTGCTCTATGAGGGACCGTGGGTCGCGGAGCGCTATCTGGTGATCCGGGATCTGTTGGCATCGTCGCCGGAATCAATTCACCCGGTGACACGCGAGATCACGATCGCCGGCGCGCGGCTCAGCGCCGCCGATACATTCAGTGCGCTGTACCGGCTACAGGCGCTGCGCAAGGTCAGCGAGCGTGCGTTCGCCGGCATCGACGCGCTGGTGCTTCCGACGACGCCGACTGTGTACAGCACGGCCCAGGTGCTGGCCAATCCGGTCGAGCTCAACAGCCGGCTCGGGACCTATACCAATTTCGTCAACCTGCTCGATCTCTGCGGCCTCGCGCTGCCGGCGGCGATACGGCCCGACGATATCCCGTTCGGCATCACGCTGCTGGCGCCCGCCGGCCAGGACGCGCAGCTCGCCAGTATCGGCCGCGTCTTTCATGCCGATACCAAACTGAACGTGGGCGGCAGGAGTTTGCCGCAGCCGCCGCTCGCGACCTTGCCGCAGGACTTGGGCGGAGACGAAATCGCCATCGCGGTGGTCGGCGCGCATCTGTCGGGCATGGCGCTCAATGGCGAATTGAAGGCGCTCGGCGGTCGCCTGCTGGAGGCCGCAACAACGGCGCCGGACTACAGGCTCTATGCGCTTGCGACCACGCCGCCAAAACCCGGCATGCTGCGGGTGGAGAAGGGTGCGGGATCGTCGATCGAGCTCGAGCTCTGGGCGCTGTCGGCGGCAGCGTTCGGAAAATTCGTCGCCGCGATCCCGCCACCGCTGTCGATCGGGACGGTGCGGATGGCGGATGGCCGCGGCGTGAAAGGTTTTATCGTCGAACCCGCCGACGTCGACGGCGCCCGCGACATTTCCGCATTCGGTGGCTGGCGCGCGTTTGTGGTGGACGCGGCGGCGGTTTGAACGAGCCGCATGTCGCTCCCTCGCCCCGCTCTTGCGGGGAGAGGGTTGGGGTGAGGGGCTCTTTCTTCTCGCGCTCTGATCAAGATGAGAGTCATCAGCCCCCTCACCCGGATCGCAAGAGCGATCCGACCTCTCCCCGCAAGCGGGGCGAGGTGAAGGGATTACACCGACACGGCGTAGATCTCGTATTCGCCGCGCACCAGCTCGATATGCGCGCGCATCGCGGCGGCGGCGCCGACCTTGTCGCCGCGCATGATCGCCACCACGACGCGGTCGTGCTCGGCATGTGACTTCGCAAGGCGCCCGAGATTGCGGAACTGCGCGCGACGGAACGGCTGCACCCGCACCCTGGTGGCCAAGGTCATTTCGGCGATATAGCCGTTCTGCGAGCCGGCATAGATCGCGTTGTGAAAGCGCTCGTTGACTTCGTGAAACCGGTCCGGATTGCCGGCATAGCTCAGCACCCGCAATTCCTCGTGAACCGCCTCGAGCCGGTGCCGCTCGATCGGCAGCATGCGTTCCGCGGCAAGGCCGGCGCACAGCGCTTCCAGCTCCGCCATGGCCTCGAACATCCCGGTCAGCCGCTCGATCGAGGGCCGCGCCACCACCGCGCCGCGATGCGCCCGTGTATCCACCAGACCGCTGGCCGCGAGCTGGCGCAGCGCTTCCCGGACCGGCGTGCGCGACACGTTGAAGCGCCGCGCGATGTCGGTCTCGTCGAGCGCTGCTCCCGGCGGCAGCGCGCCGCGCACGATTTCATCGGCGAGCTGCAGACGCAACTCCTCCGCGCGCGTGATCTTGTCCGGATAGGATGAGGCGCGGTCCACGCGCCGAACCACCGTCTCCGCCTCGGACGCGGGACGTTGCGGAGCGCCGGTCGGAACATCGTCGAGACTCATGCCTTCTGATCCATATCTTTGGAAGATCCGGGTTCGTCGATAATGCTGACGTGGGCGGCGACGATCTTCCAGCCCTCGGCGAATCGCACCCATGTCTGCATCTGCCGTCCCACTCTGCCCGGAGCGGAGTCGCGATAGAACAGCGTCGAGGCTATCGCGGTGTCGCGGCCATAGCTTGTGATCACCGTCTGCGCGGTCTTGCGCATCAGCCCCGCCGGCGAGCGCGCCGCCCGAAACGCGGTGATGGCGTCATAGCCATAGAGATTTTCGCCGATCCCGTAGCGCAGCGTGCGGGCATCGTCGCGGAACAGTTCATCAAGCACGGCGACATCGTTCGACACCAGGGCCTTCTCATAGCGCGCGAACTGCTCGGTCACCTCCGCGAGTACCTCGGGCAGATCGACGTCCATCTCACAATCCTCTTGGCGGCGCTGCGGAAACCGCGCCGGCACGTTCAAGCGCAAACGCCACGCGCAGCGCGATATCTTCCCGCCAGGGGGCGGCAATGATCTGCACGCCGATCGGCATCGGCTCCAGCGGGACCGGCACCGCGACCACCGGAAGCCCGATGAACGAAATCGGCTGGGTGTGGATGCCGATATTGGCCCGCACCGGAAGCTCGACGCCATCAAGCACGAACGTCGTCTGCCCGAGCTTCGGCGCGATGCAGGGCGTTGCCGGTGCGATGATCACGTCGACGGATTCGAACAGCTCCAGTACCTGGGCGCGGTACCAGCGGCGGAATTTCTGCGCGCGGTCGACCAGCGGCGCGGGGATCATCGCACCCGCCAGCAAGCGGTCGCGCACCGCCGGATCGAAATCGTTCGGCCGTTGTCGCAGGCGATCAAGATGCAGCGACGCCCCTTCCGTCGTGGAGATGACATAGGCCGCGGCGCGGGCGCGCGCGGCTTCGGGGATTTCGACGATTCGCGCGGCGTCGAGCGCCTTGGCGACGCGCGCGACCGCCTCGACGGCCTCGGGGAAAACGTTGCTCTGGAAATAGCCGCCGGCGACGGCGATGCGAAGTCCGCCAATGTCCTGCGCCAGCAGCTGCGTCACCGGTTCGGCGGGCCGGGTCGTGCACGCCGCATCTTCGGCATCCGGCCCCTGCATCGCGTCATAGGCCAGCGCGAGATCGCGGACGTTGCGCGCGAACGGCCCAAGATGATCGAAGCTCGCGACGAACGGAAACGACCTCGCACGCGACAGCCGTCCATAGGTCGGCTTCAGTCCAAAGATTCCGCAGAACGACGACGGCACCCGGATCGAGCCGTTGGTATCCGATCCCAACGCCAGCGGCACCAGGCCGCCGCCGACCGCACCACCGGAGCCCCCCGACGAACCGCCGGTCATCCGCGTCACATCATGCGGGTTGCGCGACGGACCGTCATGCACATTCTCGCCGGTGAAGTCGTAGGCGTATTCGCCCATATTGAGCGCGCCGACCAGAACGGCGCCGGCAGCCTCCATGCGTTCGATCAGAGTGGCGTCGCGCGCCGACGGCTTGAGGTCACGGTTGATCTTCGATCCGGCGCGGGTCGGCAGACCCTGCACATCGAACAGGTTCTTCACCGCGAACGGCACGCCGGCGAGTGGGCCGGCATCTTGCCCCGCCGCGATCATGGCATCGACCGCCCGCGCCTTGGCGCGCGCCCGCTCTGCCGTTACATCGGTAAACGAATTCAGGACGGGATCGTGCCTGGCGATCCGCGCCAGCGCGGCTTCGGTTACGCTCAGCGCGGACATTTTTCCGGCCGCCACGGAATGCGCGATTTCCGAGGCCGACAGATCGTCGGGGTTTGCGATCATGGCGATATCAGGCTGCAAAGACACTGGCGGGCTCGGTTTCGTCCGGCAACGTGAATTCATCGACCAGCCGCGCCAGCCTCAGCGACACCTCGAGATTGGCCCGCACCGCCGGCTTCCAGGCCTCCTCGAGCGGCAGCGCCAAGGCCTTCGATACCGCGTCGATATAGGCATCCAGCGGATCAAGACTCTTAACAATCAACCTTCTCTCCCTTCTCGTCATCGCCCGGCTTGACCGGGCGATCCAGTAAACACCAGCGTTAGTGATTACTGGATGCCCCGCCGGAGCCTGTCATCCGGCCGGCCAAAGGCCGGACCGGTTGGCGGGCATGACAATCAAGCCGGCAACGGCGGATGCGGGATCGCCGTCAGCAGTTCCTTTGTATAGGCATCCTGCGGGTCGCCCAAGACCCGTTCGGATGGACCCTGCTCGACGATTCGGCCCGTCCGCATCACGATGACACGATCGCACAACAGGCGCACCACATTCAAATCATGCGACACAAACAGATAGCTCATGCCCATGGACTGTTTCAAGTCGTGCAGCAGATTCAAGACCACCGCCTGCACCGAAACATCGAGCGCCGCGGTCGGCTCGTCGAGAATAACCAGTTTGGGGTGAAGCGCGATGGCGCGCGCGATGCCGACGCGGGCCTTCTGCCCGCCTGACAATTGATGCGGGAAGCGATCCAATAGATTGATCGGCAGTCCAACCAAGCCCGCAAGCTCCTCGCAGCGGGCGCGCAACGCGTCACGTCCCCTGATGTCGCCAAGCTGCATGATCGGATCGACGATCGCGCGCGCGGCGGTGAAGCGCGGATTGAGGCTGTCGGTCGGATCCTGAAACACCATCTGGATGCTCTTGCGCAGCGGCAACCGCGCGAACGCATTGGGCATGATGGCGCCGATCTCGTCGCCATCGAACACGATGCGGCCCGAGGTCTGATCCAGCAGCCGCATCACCATCATCGAGGTGGTGGATTTGCCGCAACCGGATTCGCCGACCAGCCCGACGCTCTCGCCTCGGTCTACGCCAAAGCTGATGCCGTCGACGGCGCGGAATTGTTCGGTTTCGAGCGGCGGCTTGCGCGAGAACAGTTTTGCCAGAGTCGCCGTGGCGCCCTGGCGCGGATATTCCTTGACGAGCTTTTCGACGAGCAGGAGCGGTTTTGTAACATCGTCACCGGGCTTCTTCTCCCTCTCCCCGCCTGCGGGGAGAGGGGCAATCTCAAGCACGGTGTTTGAAGTGGGCTCCCCCTCACCCGGATTGCTTCGCAATCCGACCTCTCCCCGCGAGCGGGGCGAGGTTAAGACGGCTTCCTCCTCCGGCAAAAGGTCACGCAAGGAGGCGCCGATGCGCGGCGTCGCGCGCATCAGCTTCTTGGTGTAGGCGTGTTCCGGCTTGGCGAAGATATCGGCCGACAGCGCGGTTTCGACCACCCGCCCCTTCTCCATCACCACCACGCGGTCGCAATAGGCCGCCGCCAAGCCAAGATCGTGCGTGATCAGGATCGTCGACATGCCCCGCCGCTTGGTGAGTTCGACGATCAGGTCCATCACCGCCTTTTGCGTGGTGACGTCGAGACCGGTGGTCGGCTCGTCCGCGATCAGAAGCTGCGGATTACAGGCCAGCGCCAGCGCGATCACCACGCGCTGACACATGCCGCCGGACAATTCGAACGGATAGGCGTGATAGCGTTCACGCGGCCGCGCGATCTTGACCTGCTCCAGCGCCTCGATCGCCTTTTCGCCGCGATCGCTCGCCGCCGACTGCACATGCTGGCGCAGCACGTCCTCGATCTGGTCGCCCACCTTGCGGATCGGATTGAGCGCCGCGCGCGGGTTCTGGAAGATCATCGAGATTTCGCGGCCGCGCAGGTCGCGCATCTGGTTCTCGGTCGCCGCCTTGACGTCGATGCCGGAAAACATCACCGAGCCTTCGGCGATCCTGCCGGCGCGGTCGAGAATCCGCATCACCGCATAGGAGGTGACGGATTTTCCCGAGCCGGATTCGCCGACGATGCCGAGCGTCTCGCCCTTGGCGACGGTGATGTTGACATGCTGCACCGCCTTGACGATGCCGCGCCTTGTGGCGAATTCCACGGTGAGATCGTTGACGTCGAGCAGCGGCTGCGCGGTCATTGGTTAATCCTCACGTGCGCCGCTGCGGATCGACGATGTCGCGCAGCCCGTCACCGAGCAGGTTGAAGCAGAACACCGCGATCATCAGCGCGAGGCCGGGGAACAGCGCGATCCACCATTCGCCCGACACCATGAAGCCCGCGCCTTCCGCGACCATGATGCCCCATTCGGCGGTCGGCGGTCGCACCCCGAGCCCGATGAACGACAGCCCGGCCGCATTGAGGATGGCGTAACCCATGGTCAGCGACATCTGCACGATCATGATCGGCATGATGTTGGGCAGGATGTGCACCAGCAGGATGCGAAACTCGCCATTGCCCGACAATCGTGCCGCCTGCACGAAGCCGGCGTCGCGCCGCACATTGGCCTCGGCGCGGGCGACGCGCGCATAGAGCGGGAAATTCACGATCGCGGTCGCAATGATGATGTTCTGCACGGTGTTGCCGAGCGCCGCGACAATCCCCATCGCCAGCACGAACAGCGGAAACGCCATGATGGTATCGGCGATGCGGCCGACGATGCGGTCGGTCCAGCCGCCAAAATACCCCGCAGAGATACCGGCGAGCCCGCCCATCAAAAACACCAGCACCACCGACGCCACCGCGATAAAGGTGTCGAGCCGCGTCGCCACGATCACGCGGCTGAAAATATCGCGTCCCAACTGGTCGGTGCCGAACCAATGCGCCGATGACGGCGGCTTCAGCGCCGCCGCGGTGTCGGACGCCAGCGGATCGTACGGAACCACGTAAGGACCGAACAGCGCCGCAAACACGATCACGATCAACAGCCCGAACGCGAACGCGGTGACGCGGTTCTCGCCGAGCACATAGCGGGTGTGCTCGAAGATTGCGGCGAGGCCCGAGGTCCGCGCGGGAGCAACGGGTTCGACGGCAGGCGCGACGGTGCTCATGCTTCCAACCTCACCCTTCCAGCCGCACTCTTGGATCGATCACGCCATAGAGAATGTCGATCATCAGATTGAGCAGCACATACATCACGGCCATGGTCAGCACGAAGCCTTGCACCGGCGCGAAGTCCGACGAGATCAGGGCTTCGACCGCGTAGGAACCGATGCCGGGCCAGGCGAATACCTTTTCCACCAACACATTGGCGCCGAGCAGGAACGAGAACACCATGCTGAGCGTGGTGATGACCGGCAGCATCGCGTTGCGGAAGGCGTAAGTGACGATCACCGTGCCGGGCGACAGGCCGCTGGCGCGCGCGGTGCGCACGAAATCCGACGACAGCACCGCCAGCATCGAGGCCCGCGTCATCCGCGCGATCGGCGCCAGCGAGAAGATCGCGAGTGTCAGCGCCGGCAAAATCAACTGGCTGAACGCCGAACGGAAGGTTTCGAAATCGCGCGCGATCAGGGCATCGATCAGATAGAAGCCGGTTACCGCCGGCGGCGCGCTGTAGAACACATCGAGCCGCCCCAGCGGCGCTGGCGACCAGCCGAGCTTGAAATAGAAAATATAGACCAGCACCAATCCGGTGAAGAATACCGGCAGCGACACCCCGGCGGTCGTGGTGACGCGACAGAGATGGTCGATCCACGAGCCCGGGCGGGTTGCGGCGAGTACGCCGAGCGGCAGCGCGATGGCAACCGAAATGACGAGGCCGAGCAGCGTCAACTCGGCCGATGCCGGCAGGCGATTGCGGATTTCAGTCGCGACCGGCTGGCCTGTGGTGAGTGAATTGCCGAAATCGCCGTGGGCGAGATCGGCGGTGTAACGGAAGAACTGCTCGATCAGCGGCTTGTCGAGGCCGAGTTTCTTGCGGATCTGCTCGATCGCCTCCTTGTTCGCCGCAGGGCCAGCGAAATACGCCGCGGGATCGCCAGGCAGCGCCCGCGTCAGCAGGAACGTGACGATCACCACCCCGATCAGGCTCGGGATCGCGAACATCAATCGCTTGCTGATCATGGTCAGCATGATGCGACGCCTGTCGTTCTGCTCCCTCCCCCCTTGCGGGGGAGGGTCGGGGTGGGGGGTAGCCGCGAGTCCGGCGCTTGTTGCTTACCCCCCACCCTAACCCTCCCCCGCAAGGGGGGAGGGAACGATGGAGCGAGGCTCCGCTCTCTCACAAGAGAAGTAGGAAGCGAGCACGCGGAGTGAGTGCCCATCACGTTCACGCCTTGACCATCGGCCGGTAATCCAGGCGGCGGTGAAACCAGTACTGGTAGCCGGACACGTTTTTCTGCATCGCGACGTTGACGTAGGGCTGATACAGCGGTATGCGCGGCATGTCGGTGAAAGCGCGAGCGATAAAACCCTTCACATCGGTATCGTAAGTGGCCTTGTCGCCGCTCGCGCCCGCGGCCACGGCGCCATCGATGAAGCCATCCATTTCCTTCGACTGATAGCCCATGGTGTTGAAGATCGAATTTCGGCCGTGATAGCACCAGATGAAGAAGTATTCGGGATAGTCGAGCCAGCCCGAGAACACGTTGGTGTAAAGCGGCATCTCCTTCTTGTTCAGTTCGGTGCGCCAGTTGGCGCCGGGAATCTTGTTGATGGTGGTCTTGATACCGATCTGGCCGAGGCTCTCCTGCACCAGCACGCAAAGCGGCTCGTTGACCCCGGCGAATCCAAGATCGAATGACAGCGTGGTCTCGAAGCCGTCGGGGTAGCCGGCTTCGGCGAGCAGCGCCTTGGCTTTCGCAATGTCGGTATTATACGTGTGCGCCTGGGGCCAGACCGCCTCGGTCGGCTTGCCGGCGGCGCCGAACATCGGCTTGGCCAGCCCGAACAGCACGGCATCCATGATCTTCTGGTAGGGAACGGCGTAGGCCACAGCCTGCCGCACTTTCGGATTATTGAACGGCGGCTTGGTGACGTTCATGCCGAGATACTGGATGCCGTTGGAATAGGGCATCGAGACGATGTTGAGCTTGCCGCCGTCCTTCAGCTCGACGAAATCCTTGTTGGGCAAATCATACGACACATCGGCATCGCCGCGTTCAAGCAGCGCGCGGCGATTGCCGGCCTGCGGCACCATGCGCCAGATCACCCGCCTGATCTTCGGCGCGGGACCACCGACCCACTCGTCATTGCGCTCCAGGATTACTTCGGTGCCGGCGGTCCATTTCGTCACCTTGTAGGCGCCGGAACCAACGGTCTGCTGCTTGGCAAATTCTAGACCCCAGGGATCCTTCTCGCTGGCATTCTTCTTGAGAAGTTCGGAATTGACCACGCACGGCACGATCACAGCGAGGTCGGGAATCGTCAGGCGGTCTTTCTTCGCGAAATCGACCCGCACGGTGGTGTCATCGACGACGACGAACTGCTCCGGCTTGGTCAGCGAGCCGGCGCTCATCTGAAACGCCGGGAATCCGCCGACGCCGATCGCGCGATCGAGCGACCACTTGACGTCCTTGGCCGTCACCGGCGCGCCGTCGTGGAATTTTGCATTCTTCTTCAATTTGAAGGTCGCCGACATGTCGCCGACAGTCATGTCCTCAGCAAGTTCGGGCTTGATCTTGTCGCGGTCGTAATACGGCACCCCGCCGGGACCGGTTTTCATCTCGTGGGTGATGAGCCGGTCATAGCAATTCCACGACACCTCGTAGCCGGGCACATTGGTCCCGGTACCGTGGATGTCGAGATTATTGGGACCGCTTTCAGAAACGATCAGCAGGGTCTCGGAGCGGGCGTCGGCCTTGGCGGCGGACCAGATCGCCGGAGCGGGCACCATGGCGCCGGCGGCGATCCCGGAGACGGATTTCAAGAAATCGCGACGCTTCATGTGATGCTCCAAACGCCCGAGGGAAACGGCCTGGAACAGCTTCGCAAGGTTTGTGCCAAAACTTGACGGAACCCTAACTCGGGTTTAAGCGCATGATCCAGCTATGGAATATTTGAAGGGCGCCCTTACCGCTATCGCGAAGGAGTGAGCTCTCATTGCATACAAAGAGGATTCTTTGCTCATATACAGTGCAAATATTCGGGACGCCTTTTTCTTGTGCGTCACCGGCTGCTCACCCGCGGGAACGCAGCCCCTGTCCGTCACGCCGGCCAGAGCAACTCCTGTAACTCGAACAAGTTAGCGGCCTTCTGTTGCCAATCCTCAATGCAGATGTGCCTGTTGGGATCGCTGGAGCGATGAAGCAGAAGCAGCGCCATCAGCCGGCGCTTCATGGTGAAATTGATATCCGCGTTCGAATATCCGAACCCTTCGAACAGGCTTCGGACGCGGCGCGGCATCCCGGCGGTCATGAAGGCGCTCGGGCCCAGCAGGTCGTATTCGCCCCATCCCGTCATCACGTCGCCGAAATCGATCAGCCCTGACAGCCGCCAACCTTCGCTTTCGCGGCTCAACAGGAAATTCTCCGGAATGTATTCTCCGGTCAGGATCACGGGCGGTGTGTCCAGGGGAATAAGCGCTGCCGCATCGCGAAGAAGTTCGTCCAGCCCGTCGAGATATTTTTGCGGCAGTCCGAGACGCTCATGCCGCGCGCGACATCCTTCGATCTGCTTTGACATGAACTGGCGCCAACGCGGTTCAATGCGCGACAAATCGCCCACCGGCACCCGCTGTACTTCCGCGATGGTCTCGCCGATCTGAGTGAGGAGACGCTCTTTCTGATCCTCAGGCAGCGCAGGCCACGCTTCCGTGCCGAGGATGCCGGGCAGACGCGTGATGACCAGATATGGCCATTGGTCGCGTTCGCCTTCGAGCACGATTTCCGGAATCGGGACGCTGAGCCGTCCGCGAAGCTGTGCCAGCGACATGCGCTCGGACACGAACTGGCCGCGCAGGAATGGCGGGAAAATCTTCAGGATCAGCCGGTCATCGAGCCCGACGACGAGATTGGTCCCGGTCGAAAACAAATGCGGATCCGCATGCGGCAATCCGTGACTGCGCGCGATATCAAGCGCCGCCGACAGGCATTGCGACACGTCGGCGCGCCATGCCTGGAAGGCCTCGAAATTCGTCAGGCTCGGTAGTGAGTGCATCAGATGCCGCAACTATCGATCCGGATTCGCCCGCTCGAATTGACGCAGCAGCCGGTTGCCGCGCTCGACGGCGGAATCCAGCGCAGCTTGCGCGGATTTCTTGCCGCTGAAGGCCTGCTCCAGTTCGTCGTCGATCACATCGCGAATCAGAACGAACGATCCAAGCCGGACCCCCCTCGAATTTTCGGTCGGCGCTTTCAAGGTAATCTGCTCGATCGAGATCGCCGTACCGGGATTGCGTTCGTAGAAGCCCTGTGCGCGGGTCAAATCGAAGGCGGCTCGGGTAATCGGCAGATAGCCGGTGTTCTGGTGCCAGGCGGCCTGAATCTCCGGCTTCGACAGGTATCCGAAGAACTTGGCGACGCCCTTGTATTCGGCGCGCTGCCGGTCGCGCAGCACCCACAATGTGGCGCCGCCGATGCTGGTGTTTTGCGGCGCGCCTTCGACGTCGGGCCAATACGGCAACATGCCGTATCCCACCTCGAATTTCGAGTTGGCCCTGATATCGGCGCGCGTCGCCGAGCTCCCTAAGAAGATTCCGCATTCGCCATTTTGAAACCGCGGCTCCGCCGAGGTGGAGCGGCCGCTGTAGTCGAACACCTTGGTGGTCTGCCATTCCGCCAGCTGCGCAATGTGGCGCACCATCACCGGATTGTTGAACGTCAGCACCGCATCGAGACCGTCGAAGCCATTGGCCTTGGTCGAGATCGGCAGATTGTGAAATGCCGAAAAATTCTCGACGTTGATCCATGAAGGCCAGGACGTCGTCAAACCGCAAACGGTCCCGGAAGCACGCAACCGCTTCGCTGCCGCGCCGACTTCGGGCCAGGTCTTCGGTGCCACTTCGGGGTCGAGCCCGGCGGCGCGAAACTGATCCTTGTTATAATACAGCATCGGCGTCGAGGCATTGAACGGGAATGACAGCATGTTGCCGGCGACGTCGGCATAGTAGCCGGTGACGGCCGGAAGATATTCAGCCGGAGCAAAGGCCTCATGTTCGTCCCGCATCAATTCGAACACGGGATAGATCGCGCCTTTCGCAGCCATCATGGTCGCAGTCGCGATTTCGCTGACCTGGACGATGGTGGGCTGGCTCCGCGAACGAAACGCGAAGATCGCCGCCGTTACGGTTTCGGTGTAATTCCCTTTGTAGCTCGGCACGATCCGGTATTCGGATTGCGATGCGTTGAAATCCGCAGCGAGCTTGTCCAACTGCCGGCCGAGTTCGCCCGACATGGCATGCCACCACATGATTTCGGTGACCGCCCAGGCCGGAGAGGCTGACATGAACGCCACGGCGACAGCAGCGAGTTGCAAAAACCTCAAAGCCGACCTCACAATGAAACCATTCCAATCTGGCGCGGTCGAAACGCAATTCTCACGTCACGCGCCCAAACCCCGCGCCGGCGGGTTCAAATCCGAAAAGGCCGATCGCGGCGCAGCATTGACGATATCAGCGACGCTGTCAGGATAGCCATATCTCACCGGCTTCTGCTAATCTCACTGGCTTCTTCTAAAGTTGCATTGAACCTTTTTTTCCCGCCGTAGACATCATCATAAGGGAATGAAGTTGCCTGTGTACAGCCGCGCCGGCCTTTCGCGGACCGTAGCACTCGTTGGCGCGCTGTTTTTGACGGCGGTCTCGACGAGCGCGGTCGCGCGTGTATTTTGTTCGGCTGCTACTCAGAGCGAGGATTATCCGACCATCCAGGCGCTGCGCTTCACGGGTAGCGTGATCGCGGAGCGCGGCGAGCAGACCCGCGCCGGGGCCATCGATCGCACTCGGACCAACGTCGCGTTGATCGGGAATTCCGTGCTGGCGAAGAATGTGCTGGCGATGCCGTTTCTGTTTCGCTCCATTGAGCATTTGCAGAAGCTGACGGACGGACCGATCGGCAACGAAATCCTAAACAGTTTCGACCCTTATCAGCGCGATCCCGCAACCGCGGAACCGATCGAGCGAAGTCGCAAGGTGGAGTGAATTGGTCTTGGGTACACCCGAGCAGGACCAGACTGTGGAACGGCCGGCGGGCTTCGCCGCGCGCGGTCGTTTTCGCATCGTCACGCTGCTTCGGGCGGTACCGATCCGCTGGCGCATCCTGTCGATCGCCGCGCTGAACTCGGCGGTCGTCGTGGTGCTTTCCGTCATGATCTGGAACGGCGCGCAGGTGCTCGGTTCGGCCTGGGACGACGTCCGGCAAGTGCGCGAGTCGGACAAGATCCTGGCGTTGCTGGAAAGCGAAACCGGCCGCCTGCAGAATCTGATCCATCGTTACATCAATCAACCGAGCCCTGAGCTGTTCGCGGAGATATTGCTGTTGCGCGAGGCAGTTCTCGGTACGCTTACCACCCGCGCGTCGACCGATCCGATGCTGTCGGGATCGGTCGCGGAGCTTGAGCGCGTCACCGAGCGCTTCCTGAACGGCTTCGGCGAATTGCGCGGCGTCCAGGCCACCATTTCGAAAACCTACGAGGAACAGGTCTTGACCCCCGCCAGGGAAATGGCCGGGCTTTATTCGATCATCGAAGGCGCGACAGGGCACCGCGATGCGTTGATCTGGCCGTCGCTTGGCAAGTCCCGCGAGGCGTTTACCGCCATGCTGGTCGCCGCCAACGCCTATTATCTCTCGCTGGCGACGGCATCGGCCGAGGAAGCCCGCCGCAGCACCGAGACGATCGAGAAGACCATACCGGTCATGTCCGACCTCGCCGACAACGACCTGCAGCGCATGGCCTTGCGGCGATTGAATGCGCGGACGGTGGCGCTGCGGGAAGGGCTGGCGAAATTATCCGAGGAGCTCGCGAGCCGGACCGAGCTCTTGCGCAATACCATCGACGCCAGCCAGGCCGACGCCATCGGCGCCATCGATCGATTGTCGGTCAAGATGCGGCAGCGCGAGCAGAAAGCGCAGGAGACATTCGATCGGACGCTGGCCGATATATCCCGCAGGGTGATGTCCATCGCCGTGATTTTTCTCGGCATCATCATCACCGCGGGCGTCCTGATCGCGCTGAGCATCCGGCTGCCCTTGCATCAGATCATGGCGGCGATGCACGCGATCACCACGGGCGATTACGACCGGCGCGTGCAAGGCACGGATGCCACGGACGAGGTCGGCGCGATGGCCCGCGCGGTCGAGGTATTCCGCGAAAACGCCATCGCCAAAAGCAAGACCGAAGACGAGCTGCGCAATTCCAAGGAGAAGGCCGAGAGCGCCCTGCTCGAACTGAACGCCGCCCAGCAAAACCTGATCGACGCCGAACGTCTGGCGGCGCTTGGCGGCCTGGTCGCCGGTGTCGCCCATGAAGTGAACAACCCGATCGGCATCAGCCTGACGGTGGCGTCGAGCTTCGCGCGCCGCGCGGAAATGTTCGAGGCCGAGTTGAGATCCGATGGCCAGTTGCGCCGCTCTCAACTGGAGGAATTCGTCCGGACCTCGCGCGACGCAGCCCAGCAACTGGTGGCGAACCTGCATCGCGCCGGGGAACTGATCCAGTCCTTCAAGCAGGTGGCGGTGGACCGCTCGCATGCGGAACGCCGGCAGTTTGGCCTGAGCGAGGCGACCGACCAGATCATCGCCAGCCTGCGGCCGGTCCTGAAGAAGGCGGCGATCGCCCTGTCGGTCGACGTGCCCGAGGGCCTGGTGATCGACGGCTATCCGGGCTCCTATGGGCAGATCCTGACCAATCTCTTCCTCAACGCGGCAAATCATGCATTCCCCGACGGACGCTCCGGAACGATCTCGATTTCGGCCAGGCCCCGCGGCAGTGACGACGTTGAGATCATTTTTGCCGACAATGGGGCCGGGATGACGCCGGACGTGCAGCGGCAGGCGTTCGACCCGTTCTTTACCACCCGCCGCAACGAGGGCGGCACCGGGCTCGGCTTGCACATTGTCTATAATCTTGTCACTCAGCAGCTTGGCGGCCGCATGATGCTGGATTCAAGGCTGGGACAAGGCACCACATTTCGCATTATCATGCCGCGGGCCGCCAAAGGCGGCTCCACAACCGCAGACGCAACCAGCGACGGGACCCCTCAATGGCCGACCAGGACGATGTCCTCCACCTGATCGACGATTCCGGCGTAGCTCCGGAGGCATCGACCGCGCGCCGATGGAAGGTCGCGGTGATCGACGACGACCAGGCCGTGCACGAAGGCACGCGATTTGCGCTGAGCGACTACAATCTCAATGGGCAGAAGCTCGAGATCCTCTCGGCCTATTCGGCGGCCGAGGGCCGGGAATTGATGCGAGCGCACCCCGATATCGCCGCCGTGCTGCTCGACGTCATCATGGAAACCGACGCCGCCGGCCTCGATCTCGTCGAGTACATCCGCAATGAAATCAAGAACGAGACCGTCCGCATCATCCTTCGCACCGGGCAACCCGGACAGGCCCCCGAGCGGCGCGTGATCGTCCAATATGACATCAACGACTACAAGGCGAAGACCGAACTGACGGCCGACAAGCTGTTTACCTCGCTGACCGCGGCGCTGCGCAGCTATCAGCAACTCGAGCGCATGGTTCAAACCCGGCGCGGGCTGGAAATCATCATCGATGCCGCTTCCACCTTGTACGACTTCAGATCGATGCAACGCCTCGCCGAAGGCGTGCTGACGCAGATCGCGTCGCTTCTGAATGTCGACTGCGCCGGCATTCTGGTGCTGCGCGACGGCGGCGTGGTCGGCGACGATTTTTCCGTGCTTGCCGGTTCGGGCTGCTATAGCCGTTTCATCGGCACCGCCGGATCCAGGTCGCTCGACCCCGACCTGCGGTCGATGGTGGAAGCCGCCTTCAAACGGCGCAAACATGAATTTGTCGATCAGCGCACCGTTCTCTACGTTCGCACCGGCAGCGGACGGGAAGTGGTCGTGCTGCTGCAGGCGGAGCGCCAGCTATCCGAAACCGACCGGTCGCTGGTGGAAATTTTCGGCAGCCGGCTTTCGATCGCGTTCGACAATGTCATTCTTTATCAGCAACTGCATGAAGCCAACACGCAGCTCGAGGACCGCGTCGCCCAGCGCACCCGCGCGCTGATGCAGGCCAACCGCAGGCTGTCCGCCCAATGGCTGCGGCTGCAGCGCGCCAACGGCTTCAAGAACGAAATTCTCGGCACCGTCGCTCACGATTTGAAGAATCCGCTCGGCGTGATCCTGGGCCGCACCGAAATGCTGACGGAGCTGATCAGCGCCGGCTCGTCCAAGGAGAGCGTCACGGCCCAGGTCGAACACATACGCGATGCCACCAGGCGCCTGACCTCGATGGTCGATCATCTGATTTCGGATGCGATGGCGGATGCCTTCGACATCACCATTCGCCGCGAGCCGGTCGATGTCGGGGCGTTGGTCAGCGAAGTCGCCGATGCCAACCAGCCTTTGGCCGTCAACAAGCAGCAGGCCATCACGGTGTCAGCGCCGCCGAACTTCGTCACCATGTGCGATTCCGACCGGATGCGGGAGGCAATCGATAATCTCATCAGCAACGCCATCAAATACAGTCCGATCGGCGGCAAGATCGCGGTGGTGGTTTCTCACGAACAGAACAACACCATCATCCGCATCGCCGACGAGGGCGCCGGCCTGTCTCCCGAAGATCTCGGACGATTGTTCGGTCGCTTCCAGCGGCTGTCCGCAAAACCCACCGCCGGCGAAAGCTCGACCGGTCTCGGGCTTTCGATCGTCAAGCGCATCATCGACATGCATGGTGGCCAGGTGAACGCGGATAGCCAGGGACCCGGACAGGGATCGACTTTCACCATCACATTGCCCGCGACAGAGATTTCATGAGCCAGAGTCCCCATATCATCATCGTCGATGACGAAGCGCCGGCCCGCGAGATGGTCGGCGAATACCTCAAGATGCACGGCTTTACCGTGACGCTTTGCGACGGCGGCAAAAGCCTGCGCGGCGCGATCGAGATCAGCGTGCCCGATCTCGTGGTGCTCGATCTGAATATGCCGGAGGAAGACGGGCTTTCCATCATTCGCGATCTGAAAAGCCGCACCAATGTTCCGGTCATCATGCTGACCGCTACCGCAAGCCCGATCGACCGCGTCGTCGGCCTGGAACTCGGCGCGGACGATTACATCGCAAAGCCCTGCGAATTGCGCGAATTGATGGCGCGGATCCGCTCGGTGTTGCGGCGCAGTGCTCCGGTCAGGGCACCGGCGGCAACCGCGGAAGCCGCAGCGGCGAAGGCGGCGAAAGACCAATTGGTCCGGTTCGGAACCAAATGGCTTGATCTCGAGGCGCAGGCGTTGCGCGACGACGAGGGCAACGAGCACCCACTGACCGCTTCCGAATTCGGCCTGCTCAAGGTTTTCGCGGCCAATCCGAAGCGGGTGCTGTCGCGCGAGCGGCTGCTGGAACTGGCCAACGCGCGTGACGCCGAGGCCTTCGACCGCGCCGTGGACCTGCGGATCATGCGAATCCGGCGCAAAATCGAGATCGATCCGACCAAACCCGCGGTAATCCGCACCATTCGAGGCGGCGGATACCTGTTCTCGCCCGCCGGCGAGAAGGCCTGACAGGCGTTCGCCCGAAGCCCATCTACTTGAAATTGCTTTGGTCTAGGTCCCGAATGTTTCGTCGCTGACGTTGCGACGAAACAATTCTCCCGTGCACGAAACCATTTTCCACTTGGCGTGCAGACGTCCCGAAACGTTCGCTGACTATCAATCGGCCCAACGCAACGCCGCCAAGCGGCGATTATCGGGAGTTAGTCATGCAGAACGTCGTCGCCATCAACGCCGCAGCCGAACAAGGCATCATCGCTGCCCAGGCGACCTCGGATGAAATGCTGCTGGCAAGCATTGCCGGTGGCGGCCGAACCGCGATGCACACCCTTTACTCCCGGCACAATGTGCGGGTTTACCGTTTCGTCCTTCGCATCGTGCGCGACACCACCATGGCAGAGGACCTCGTCAGCCAGGTTTTCCTCGATGTGTGGCGTACCGCCAGCCAGTTCGAAGGCCGTTCCCAGGTTTCCACCTGGCTGTTGTCGATCGCCCGTTTCAAGGCGCTGACCGCGATGCGTCAGCGCCGGCACGAGGATATCGATCAGGAGGACGTGCTTGAAATCGCCGACGAGGCCGACACGCCCGAGGCTTCGCTGGACCGCAGCAATACCAGCGCCATCTTGCGCGCCTGCGTGGCCAAGCTGTCCCCGGCGCACCGCGAGATCATCAACCTGGTTTATTACCATGAGAAGTCGGTGGAAGAGGCCGGCGCGATCATCGGGATTCCCCAGAGCACGGTGAAGACGCGGATGTTCTATGCCCGCAAGCAGCTCGCTGACCTGCTCAAGGGAGCCGGCGTCGACACACTTGCCGCGTGAAAAACAACAATTGATTCAATTGGTTGTGGGTTATTTGACAGTGCAAAAGCGGAGTTCGGTTTTGCGAAATAGTTAACGCCCACGAAACAATTGAAACAATTCGCAACATCACCCGGAAAAACTTGGCTGTTACACCGTCAATCAAGAACACCAATCTTCTGGCCGACCAGTTTTCCAACCTCCCAAGTTAGCTCCAACGACCCGGACGGGATGCCCCCCTCCGGGTCGTTCTGTATCTGGGGTCACGGCGTTGTGGCTTTCGCGCCGGTGAGAGCCTCACGAACACGTGAGGCCTCGCGAGGTAACGCTTCGCCTTGCGTTCCGAAAGACCACTGAGACGTCCGCCGTGGCCGCACGGCCCGGTGAGATCGTTCGTGGGACCATTCGATGTTCAATCTCGTTCTTGCCCTGCTCGCCGGTGTGGTCACCATCGCGGCGCCCTGCACGCTGCCGATGCTGCCGATCCTGCTGGGCGCATCGGTCGGCCAAACCGGCAAGGCGCGACCGGCGCTGATTGCGCTCGGCTTTGTCATATCATTCTCGGCCGCCGCCCTGCTGCTGAGCGCGATCACCCGCATTTTCGATTTCGATCCCAATGTTCTGCGCACCGGCGCTGCGATCCTGCTGCTCGGCTTTGGGCTCTTGATGGTCTGGCCCGCGCCGTTCGAATGGCTTTCGATCCGGATCGGCGGGCTCACCAACCGTGGTTCCACTGGCGACGCCGCGTTCCGTCAAGGCAATATCGGTGGGTTTGTTCTCGGCACCACGCTCGGTCTGGTCTGGACGCCCTGTGCCGGCCCCGTGCTCGGTTCGATCCTCACCGTAGTCGCGACATCGAAAGACGCCGCATGGGCAAGCACGTTGCTGGTGGTCTACGCCATCGGCGCCGCTATCCCGATGCTGGCGATTGCCTATGGCGGACAGGCCGTGACCACCCGCGTTCGCAGCATCGCGCGAATCTCACTCAGGTTGCAGCAGGGGTTTGGCGTCGTCGTCATCGCCTTCGCGGTCGCCTCCTACTTTCAATACGACACGCTGATCGTGGCGTGGCTGACAGGTTTTTATCCGAACGGCCAGATCGGCCTGTAATCAATCGCTTGCTGGAGTTTCCCATGACGATACGATCGCTCGCCGCAGCCGCCTCGGTCATTGCCACTTGTCTGACGAGCACCGCCCTACCCTGCATCGGCGGCGAGGGTATGCGCGACCAGACCGCTCCGTTCGCGGTCGCCGCCGTGCAGGGCACCGCGCCAAACTTCGCCGGCATCAGCAATTGGTTCAACTCCGCGCCGCTCAGCATGGCGGACCTGCGCGGCAAGGTGGTGCTGGTGGATTTCTGGACCTATGGCTGCGTCAACTGCGTCAACACGCTGCCTCACGTCACCGAACTCTATGCGAAATACAAAGACCGCGGCCTTGTCGTGGTGGGCGTCCACACGCCGGAATTTCCGTTCGAGAGATCCGCCTCCAACGTGCAGGCCGCGCTGAAACGGCATGGCATCACCTATCCGGTCGCGCAGGATAATGCGTCGCAGACCTGGAACGCGTATCGCAACCAGTATTGGCCGGCGCAATACATCGTCGATCAGAACGGAAAAATCGTGTTCCAGCACGACGGCGAAGGCCAGTACGAGCAAATGGACCGCACCATTGCGCGGCTGCTCAACGCTTCCAGCTGAGTGGTTCCGCGAACCCGCAGCACCTTCATAAGACACTGCGCGGGAAGCTGGTATTCGGGCAATCGCGATATCCCCGCCGCGGATTGCGTGGTAATCAGGAGGTACGATAACGGCGACGGATGACTGGAATGTTCGAGAGCTGGGATGCCGTGGTGTTGGCACGGGCGCAGTTCGCGTTCACGATGTCGTTTCACATCGTGTTCCCCGCCTTCTCGATCGGACTTGCCAGCTACCTCGCCGTGCTCGAAGCGCTCTGGCTGTGGACCGGGCGCGAGGTCTTCATCAACCTTTTCAACTATTGGCTGAAGATCTTTGCCGTTGCGTTCGGCATGGGCGTGGTGTCGGGTATCGTGATGTCCTACCAGTTCGGCACCAACTGGTCGGCATTTTCAGACAAGACCGGACCGGTTCTCGGCCCGCTGATGGCCTATGAGGTGCTGACCGCGTTCTTCCTCGAAGCGGGCTTCCTCGGCGTGATGCTGTTCGGCCTCGAGCGGGTCGGCCACAGACTGCATTTCATCGCGACTTTGATGGTCGCGACCGGCACGCTGATCTCCGCGTTCTGGATCCTCTCCGCCAATTCCTGGATGCAGACGCCGACCGGCTACGCCGTCAATGCCGACGGGCAGTTCGTCGCCGCCGACTGGCTCAAGGTCATCTTCAATCCGTCATTTCCCTACCGTCTCGTGCACATGGTGCTGGCGGCCTATCTCACGACAGCGCTGGTGGTCGGCGCGGTCGGCGCGTTTCACCTGCTGCGCGACCGCAATCAGGCAGGTGCGCGGGTGATGTTTTCGATGGCGATGTGGATGGCAACGCTGGTGGCGCCGATCCAGATCCTCGCCGGCGATCAGCACGGGCTCAACACGCTGGAGCACCAGCCGACCAAAATCATGGCGATGGAGGGCCATTTCGAGAGCCACAAGAATGGTGCACCCCTGATATTGTTCGGCCTCCCCGATCAAGCCGCGGGCAAGGTCAAATACGCCGTCGAAATTCCGAAGCTCGGCTCGCTGATCCTCAAGCATTCGCCGGACGCGCCGCTGGCCGGCCTCGACACCGTGCCGCGCGAGAACTGGCCGCCGGTGCCGATCACATTCTGGTCGTTCCGGATCATGGTCGGGATGGGGTTCCTGATGATGGGGCTCGGCCTGTTCAGCCTGTGGAATCGCTGGCGCGGCACGCTCTACGAATCCCGCTTGTTGCACCTGTTCGCGATGGCGATGGGCCCGGCGGGCTTCATCGCGGTGCTCGCCGGCTGGATCACCACCGAGACCGGGCGGCAGCCGTTCACCGTGTACGGGCTGCTGCGCACGGTTGAATCCGCCTCGCCGCTCGCGGCTCCCGCGGTCGGCTCATCGTTGATCGCGTTCGTCATCGTCTATTTCGCGGTGTTCTCCGCTGGCGTCATTTATATATTGAGGATGATGGCAACGCCGCCGCATCACGGCGAACAGGGGCCAAGCAGCGACGTCCCGGCCCGCGCCGCGGGCATCACGCCGGCGGCCGGTGTGGCAGCGGGAGGATCCGCCTCATGACCGGCAGCATCGACCTCGCCACCGTCTGGGCGTTCATCATCGCATTCGCGGTCTTCGTCTATGTGGTGATGGATGGATTCGATCTCGGCCTCGGCATCCTGTTTCCGCTGTTTCCGCAAAAAGCCGACCGCGACGTGATCATGAACAGCGTCGCGCCGGTGTGGGACGGCAACGAAACCTGGCTGGTGCTCGGCGGCGGCGGCATGATGGCCGCGTTTCCGTTGGCCTATGCGGTGCTGATGCCGGCGCTCTACACGCCGATGATTGCGATGCTGATCGGCCTGATCTTTCGCGGTGTCGCTTTCGAATTTCGCTGGCGAACGCTGACGAAGAAAAATCGCTGGGACATCGCGTTTGCCGGCGGATCGCTGCTGGCGACGCTGGCGCAGGGAATTGCCCTCGGCGCCATCCTGCAAGGCGTGCACGTCGAAGGACGGCATTATGCCGGCGGTTGGTGGGATTGGCTGACGCTGTTCAGCATCTTGACGGGCCTCGCGCTGGTCATCGGCTATGCGCTGCTGGGCGCGACATGGCTGGTGCTGAAGACCGAGGGAGAACTTCGCGACAAGGCCTATCACCTGAGCTGGTGGCTGTTGTTCGCGATGTTAGGGGCCATCGGCGCGGTCAGCATCGCCACGCCGTTCCTGCACATCCAATACACGCAGCGCTGGTTCACCTGGCCCAACATCATCCTGACCGCGCCGGTACCGATCGCGGTCGCCGGCGTTACCGTGCTGCTGTTGCGCAGCCTCGCCAACAAACTCGACACCCAGCCGTTCTTTCTGACGCTGGCGCTGTTCGCGCTGTCCTATGCCGGGCTCGGCATCAGCATGTACCCCTATATCGTGCCGCAGAGCATCACCATCTGGCAGGCGGCATCGCCCGAAAACAGCCAGATCTTCATGCTGTTCGGCGTGGCCGTGCTGGTGCCGCTCATTCTCGGTTATACCGCATGGGCCTATTGGGTATTCCGCGGCAAGGTAAGGGCCGGGAGCGGCTATCATTGACGCCCGCTGAGCAAAATCCGCGCCCGCTGGCGCAGCGCCTGTTGTGGTTCGCCGCCCTTTGGCTCGGCGGGGTTGGCACGGTAGGTATCGTGGCCTATGGCTTGCGGCTGTGGATCGCAGCGAAATAATCGGCGATACATTACTCCCTACTGCTGCGATTTTGGTGGTTCCGGTGGTTCGCCGGGGATGGTAGACCAATCCCGTTGAGCTGAACGAGGAGAATTTTTATGATGAAATTTCGGCACCTGATCTGGATGATAATTGCCGCAGCCGGTCTGATGCTTTCGGTCTCGCAGAGCTTTGCTCAAAAACCCGATGTCGGCGACCAGCCGGGACTTCTAGCCGATGATTCCGTGGAATTGGACCCGGAATACAGGCGCACCGCGGTGCTTTATCGTACCACCGAGGCGCCCGGCACCATCATCATCCAGACCGCGGAGCGCCACCTTTATTTGATCCAGGGAGGCGGCCGCGCGCTGCGCTATGGCATCGGTGTCGGCCGCGAGGGATTCCAGTGGCAGGGACTGCTCAACATCTCGCGCAAGGCGGAGTGGCCGGACTGGACACCGCCGCCGGAGATGATCGCGCGCCAGCCCTATTTGCCGCGGTTCATGGCCGGCGGACCGGGCAATCCGCTTGGCGCGCGCGCGATGTATCTCGGCTCCACCGTCTATCGTATCCACGGCACCAACCGGCCCGATACGATAGGCACCGCCGTTTCGTCCGGCTGCTTCCGGCTGGTCAATGCCGACGTGGCCGACCTCTATGAGCGTGTTCCAGTCGGGACCAAGGTTGTCGTGCGGCAGAAGCCGGAGTTGTAACCGCGACGGCTACCTTTCATCGTCCGCCCATTTTCTTCCGATCATTGCGAGAGATAAATCATGCGCACATTCCGAGGCGGCCTTTTGATTGGGCTCGCGGTCGCAGTCGCGGTCGCGGCCGCCGCCATCACCTATGAACGATATGACACGCGCACGCTGAAGCGGACGGTTCGGCGCGGCGAAGTGCTGTGCGGCGTCAATAGAGGCTTGCCGGGCTTCTCTATCCCGGACGACAAGGGCGACTGGACCGGCTTCGATGTCGACTTCTGCCGCGCGGTTGCCGCTGCCATCTTCGACGATCCGAAGAAGGCGAAATTCATTCCGCTCGACGCCAATGAACGCTTCAAGGAGTTGCAGAGCCGCAAGGTCGATATTCTCTCACGCAACTCGACATGGAGCATGTCACGCGAGACCAATTACGACCTGTATTTCCCGGCGGTGGCTTATTATGATGGCGAAGGCTTCATGCTGCCCGCCGCCCGCAAGATCGACTCGGCGCTCGACCTCAACGGCAGCAAGGTCTGCGTGCAGGATGGCACGACCACGCAGTTGAACCTCGCCGACTACTTTCGCGCCAACAACATGAAATACCAGGAGATGAAATTCGCCAAGCTGGACGAGGTCTTCAAGGCCTATGATTCCGGCCAGTGCGACACCTTCACCGCCGACGTCTCCCAGCTTTATGCGTTGCGGCTGAATCTCGGGAAGCCCGGCGACCACGTCATCCTCCCCGATGTCATTTCAAAGGAGCCGCTGGCGCCCGTGGTGCGGCAGCGCGACGACGACTGGATGATGATCGTAAAGTGGACGCTATATGCGATGATCAATGCCGAAGAGCTCGGCATCACCTCAAAGAACATCGACGAGGCGCTGAAGTCGAAGAAGCCCGATGTGATGCGGCTGGTCGGCACCGAAGGCACCTACGGCGAAGACCTCGGCCTGACCAAGGACTGGGCCGCCCGCATCATCCGGCACGTCGGCAATTACGGTGAAATCTACGAGCGCAACGTCGGCTCGGGATCGAAACTCGGCATTCCCAGAGGGCTCAATCAACTCTGGAGCGCCGGCGGCATCCAGTACGCGCCGCCGATCAGGTGACACTTCGCCGGCCCGCCCTGGATGTTCGGGCCGCGAGGTTTCTCCACTTGATGCTGTCGTCGCCCGGCTTGACCGGGCGATCCAGTAAACACTGACGCCTGCGATTACTGGTTCGCCCGGTCAAGCCGGGTGATGACGATTTTTGTGTTGGACGGCCGCACTCAATAATTCTTCATCCTTGCCAATTGGTCGGCATGGAAATTACTGTCGCCGAACAGTTCCTGGCAGACCCGCGCGCGCTTCATGAAGAAGCCGATGTCGAACTGGTCGGTCATGCCCATGCCGCCGTGCATCTGCACGCCTTCCTGAACCGCCAGCGTCGCGGTTGAACCAGCGCGTGCCTTTGCGACCGCCACAGCGGGCACCGGCATTGTCAAAGTTGCCATCGAGCGTCTGCAGCGCCTTCAGAACGGCGGCGCGGGTAATCTCGATCTCGATGTAAAGCTGCGCGGCGCGGTGCTGCAGCGCCTGGAATTCACCGATCAGCTTGCCGAATTGCCTGCGCTCCTTGAGATAGCTGACGGTGCGGCCGAATACTTCCTCGCTGAGGCCGACCATTTCCGAGGCCACGGCACCCCGGCCGATATTGAGCACGCCTTCCAGCAGTGCGCCGCCATGATCGACCTCGCCGAGCACGCCGTCGGCGTTGACCTCGACATCGCTAAACACGATTCGAGCGGCGTTGTGCGAATCGACCATCGCCGTGCGCTCGGTCTCGATCCCCTTGGCCTTGGGATCGACCAGGAACAGCGTCAATCCATCGCGCTCGCCAGCGGCGCCCGCGGTGCGGGCCGCCACGATCAACAGATCGGCGGTGTGGCCGTCGACCACAAAGGCCTTGGCGCCGCTGAGCCTGAAGCCGTTGCCGGAGCGCACCGCCGCCATTTGGGTTTGCAGCGGGCGATGCTTGGCGCCTTCGTCGATGGCAAGCGCGGCCAGCAGCGAACCATCCGCGATCTTCGGCAGGTGCTCGGATTTCTGCGCGGCGCTGCCGCCGCGCGACAAGGCGGAAGCTGCAAGCACGGCCGTGCTTAGAAACGGCGACGGCATCAAGGTGCGGCCGATTTCCTCCATCACCACGCCGGCTTCGACGCAACCCAGACCGCTGCCGCCGAAATCCTCAGGGATCAGCAATCCGGAAAATCCCATCTCGGCGAAAGCCCGCCACAGCTCGCGGGAAAATCCGGTGGCGTCCTTCGCATCGCGCAGCTGCCGCAGATGCGCCACCGGCGCCTTGTCGCTGATGAGCCCGCGCGCGCTGTCGCGCAGCATCGATTGTTCTTCGTTGAGGACGAGTGCCATGGAGCGGTTCCGGTTCAGAGAAGTTTCGAACGAATGTTTACTTTCGTCATTCCGGGATGCGCCTTTTGGCGCAGGCCCGGAATCCATACTCCCGGTCGTGGTTGTGGATTCCGGGCTCGCGCTTCGCGCGCCCCGGAATGACGAATTATTTTGTGCAACGTGTTACGCCCCCGGCAAATCCAAAATCCGTTTGGCGACGATGCCGAGCATGACCTCGCTGGTGCCGCCCTCGATTGAGTTGGCCTTGGTGCGCAGCCAGGCGCGCGGCCGAGCGCCGCCTTTGGAGCGCTCGCTTTCCCATTCCAGCGCATCGGCGCCGCCCGCGGACATCAAGATCTCGTAGCGGCGCTTGTTGAGCTCGGTGCCGTAATATTTCATCGCCGAGGAAAATGCCGGATGCGCCTGACCGGCCTTGGCCAGATCGACCGCGCGCTCGGCGGCGCAGGCCAGCGCCGCCTCGTCGATCTCGAAGGTGGCGATCTGTCCGCGCAGCATCGAATCTTCCAGGCGGCCCTGCTCGTCGCTGCCGATCGAATCGGCGGCGACCTGACCAAGCGGGCGGCCGACGCCGCGCTCGCCCATGCCTGAAATCATCGCACGCTCGTGTTGCAGCAGATATTTGGCGACGTCCCAGCCGCGGTTGACGGTGCCGACCACATGGGATTTCGGTACACGGACGTTGTCGAAGAAGGTCTCGCAGAACGGCGACCTGCCGGAAATCAAAAGAATAGGTTTGGTCGAAACGCCCTTTGAAGCCATGTCGAACAGGATAAAACTGATGCCGTCATGCTTCTTGGCGGTCGCATCGGTCCGCACCAGACAGAAAATCCAGTCCGCGAAATTCGCATAAGAGGTCCAGATTTTCTGGCCGTTGATGATGAAGTCATCGCCGTCGCTTTCAGCGCGGGTCTGCAGTGACGCGAGGTCCGATCCGGCGTTCGGCTCGGAATAGCCCTGGCACCAGCGGATCAGGCCGGCGGCGATCTTCGGCAGATGTTCCTTCTTCTGCGCGTCGGTGCCGTATTTCAGCAGCGCCGGCCCGAGCATGGAGATGCCGAACGAGACCAGCGGCTGGCGCGCGCCGAGTGCGGCCATCTCCTGGCGCACGATCTTGGTTTGCTCGGGATCGAGGCCTCCGCCACCATATTCCTTCGGCCAATGCGGCACGGTCCAGCCCTTGTCGCGCATCCGTTCGAACCAGAGGCGCTGCGGCTCGGATGAGAATTTGGTATTGCGGCCGCCCCAGAACGTATCTTCGTCCGACGTCATCGGCCGCCGCATTTCCGGCGGACAATTGGCTTCCAGCCAGGTGCGGGTCTCACGGCGAAAATTTTCCAGATCGGACATGGGCGTTTCCATTTGGGAGGCCGCAGTTGATCGGCCTGCAATCGGCTGGTGTTGTTGGGCGGACCTTAGCGGTCGTATCGCGAAATTCAATATATCTCTGACCCCGCCCATGCGGGCGCAGAGGTGGCCATGACCCCCGATCCGGTGTATTCGGCGAAGCCGCAAGGATTGAAAAACAAGAGGAAACCAAGATGCGCCTGAAGTTGCTTTCGCCTGGCGAAATGAACGAAGACCAGAAACAGACCTACGACGAATCGATCGCCGGCAAGCGTGGCGCCCCGCCCCCGCCGATGATGGCCTGGCTCAACAGCCCGGAAATGGCGCGGCATGCCACGCGTCTGGGCGGATTCCTGCGGTTCGATACCTTGTTTCCGGCAAAGCTGTCCGAGATCGCGATCCTGGTTACGGCACGGCACTGGACTTCGCACTACGAATGGTACGCCCATAAGCGGCTCGCGCTCAAAGGCGGCATGGACCCCAAGATCATCGACGACATCAGGGATCGCCGCACGCCAACGTTCGACGATCCCAAGGGCCAGATGATCTACGACGTCTCCAAGTCGCTGCACGAAGGCCACGGCGTTTCCAAGGCGCTGTACGACGAGGCCGTGAAGGTGCTCAGCGAACGCGGGATCGTCGAAATCATCGGTCTGTGCGGCTATTACACGATGGTGTCGATGACGCTGAATACGTTTGAGTTCGAATTGCCCGCAGGAGAAGTATCCGAGCTTGCATAAGAAGAATAATCTCTTACGTGTCCCGGACGCGGTGCAGCGCTTCTTCAGCGGTGCACCGCAGAGCCGGGATCCATGCCGGCACGCAACATGGGCCCCGGCTTAGCAGCGCACCGCTCGCGCGCTGCGCAGCATCCGGGGCACGGATACTTTCCAAATGGAGAAAGCGCATGCCCGAAAGCTCCACACCCATCATCGCGGGAACGCGCATCGGGCATGTTCATCTCAAGGTGGCCGATCTCGATCGCGCGCTCGGATTTTATTGCGGCGTGCTGGGATTCGAGGTGACGCAACGCCTGAGTTCGGGCGCGGCGTTCATTTCGGCCGGCGGCTATCACCACCATATCGGCTTGAACACCTGGGAAAGCAAAGGCGGCCATCCCCCGCCGCCGGGAACCACGGGACTGTTTCACACCGCAATTCTTTATCCGAGCCGCCCGGCACTGGCGGATGCGCTGCATCGCGTGATGCAGGCCGGCATTGCTCTCGACGGCGCCAGCGATCATGGCGTCAGCGAAGCGCTTTACCTGCGCGACCCCGACGAGAACGGCGTTGAATTGTATTGGGACCGGCCCGAGGAGCAATGGCCGCGCAAGCCGGACGGATCGCTGGCGATGTTCACACACCGGCTCGATCTCGAGGATCTGTTGCGGCAGCGGGAGGCTTGACCCTCATGGTGAGGAGCGCGTCTTCGCGCGTCTCGAACCATGAGGCCAGTGGCCCATCCTTCGAGACGCGGCCTGATGGCCGCTCCTCAGGATGAGGTCTTCGCTGCCCGTCCGCGAACCATGATCAGGACGGCGGCGAGGAGCTCCAGACCGATGCAGCCGCAAAACGGCAAGTTATAACTCCCGGACGCATCGCGCAGCAGGCCGATAACGCCGGGGCCAAAGGCATAAGTGACCTGATTGATCGCCGTGATCAGACTGATCAGCACGCCGAACGAGCGTGGATCGAACTCGCGCTGCACGATCAGCGACGGCAGCGTGATCAGATTGCCGACCGAAAACCCGAACAGCGCGCAGGCCGCAATCAACGCAATGTCGTTGTGCAGATTGATGATGATGACTAGCGCAACGGCCTGACTGACGAACGAGATCGCCGAGGCCAACCGCTGGTTGAGCCGGTCGATCACGGTCGAGAACAGCACGCGGCCGACCACCGCCATCGCGGTCAGGACCGCGACCGCGAATGCCGCGCGGTCTCGCCCGGTCACCGAATCGAGAAACGAGATCAGGTGAACGATAAATCCGACCTGCGCGAACAACACCAGCGCGAATGCAATCGAGACCGAGAGAAAGCCGAGGTCGCGAAACGCCTGTGCACGGATCCGCGTGGCGGATGGCGCATCCGCTGACGCCGCTGCAACCGTGACACTCGAATGGACGGGCGGCGGTCCCACCAAAATCAGGATGATGGGAACCATCAGCACGACCATTACGATCGCCGCCACGACCATGGCGCCGGGAAATCCGAAACTCCCGATCGCGGCCACCAGCAGCGGCACGCCGATAATGCCGCCGAAGCTCGCGCCATTCAGCGCGAGGCTGATCGCCATGCCGCGCTTATGGTCGAACCAGAGGCCGAGCGTATTGGTGATGATCCCGAGACTGGTGCCGGCCCAGCCGAAAGCAAGCATGGCATTGGCGGCGTAAAGCTGCCACGGCTCGGTGACCTGGCCGATCAAGACGGCGGCCGCCGCCATCGCTACCACCCCCGCCAACAGGCAGTTGCGCGGGCCGAAGGAACGGATCGCCTCGCTGACGAACGCGACCAGCAACGCACCGAACAAATAGAAGAAGGTCGTACCGCTTGAGACCAGCGAGGCCGGCCAGCCGTGCAGGCGATGCAGCTCGGCGACATAGACACTCTGTCCGTAGAAGCCGAGCCCCCAGCCGAACGTCGCCACCAGAAAGCAGACCACGACGATCCGCCAGCCTTCGTAACGGGCTGAGGTCTCGTCGAGGGATGCTTGCTTGGAGCTGTCCAGCATTTGTCTCTAGTATCCACCGTCATGGCCGGGCTTGTCCCGGCCATCCACGTCTTGGTATTCAGGCACAGGAAGACGTGGATACCCGGGACATCTAGCGCGAAGACGCGCTTCGCGCTTTTGCCCGGGCATGACGACAAACTAGCGCTCCGTCATGTGAAAAGCTTCGACCGCCGACGAAGTGTCACGCGGTCGCCATCAGGTCTTCGGCGCGGACGGATCGTAGAAGAAACGCTCGCGGAATATCTTGTCGCCGCGCCACTGCTGCAGCGCGACCTCGTCGACCCGCCGTACTTTTCCGGATTTATCGGTGAGCTCGAAAATCCAGTGAATGGCGACATTGTCGCCTTCGACCACCGAGGACATAGCCTTGGAATAGACATGGGTCATGCGCGCCAGAACGCCGCGCTCGTGGGCCACCAGCAGGTCGCGGCCGACGCGCGGCGGGGCCGCGTTCTCCTGCATGCTGGAATCTTCGGTGTAATAGCGCTCGATAGCGCCGGCATGATCGCCAGCCTCAACAACGGCGATAAACTCATCAAGACGCGCTCGCGACGGCATGAAACCTCCAACGCTTCAGGTGACCATTACAGTATAAAGCGTTTTCAAGCGAAGTGGCGACCGGTTTCGCGTCAAGAAAACGCGTCAAATCAAAAATCTAGAGCCCCGTTTCGATTCTATCGAAACGGGGCTCTAGCAGATCAGATACTGGGGTCGGGAAATTCCGGAACTTGCTGCGACACCGCGCGCCGTTTCGCGAATGACGCCGCCACCAGCACGGCGAGCCCCAGCAGCACCGGCGGAAACACCACCATGTTAACCGCCGACCAGCCGTAATTCGCCAGCAACTGGCCCGACGAGAACGATCCCACCGCCATCATGCCGAACACCAGAAAATCGTTGAAGGCCTGCACCTTGTTGCGCTCCTGCGGCCGATGCGTCTCCAGCACCAGCGCGGACGCGCCGACAAAACTGAAATTCCACCCCACCCCGAGCACGATGAGGGTGGCCCAGAAATGCATCGCGGTGATGCCAGACAGCCCGATCATCGCACCTGCGGCTTCGAGCAACAGGCCGAGTGCGACAATGCGAGGTGCCCCAAAGCGAGCGATCAGCGATCCCGTAAAGAAGCTCGGCCCGTACATCGCCACGATATGCCATTGGATGCCGAAATTCGAATCGCTCACGCTCAGCCCGCACATCTTCATCGCCAGCGGCGCGGAGGTCATGACCAGATTCATCATGGGATAGGAGACGATGCCGCAAAACGCCGCCGCGATGAACCGCGGCTGCCGCACGATTTCGAGCAGCGGGCGGCCGCCGTGAAGGTCCGACGGCGCGGGCTTCGGCGCATCGACGCCCGCCAGCACCGCCATCGCGATCAGCGCGACCACCGCCTGCACCACAAAACTGAACGCGAACAGATAAGGCGGCCAGATATCCATGGTCCACTGCACGAGCTGCGGGCCGAGCACGCCGGCGAACACGCCGCCGGCCATCACCCACGACACGGCTTTGGGACGAAACGCCGCGCTGGCGCCATCGGCGGCGGCAAAGCGATAGGATTGCGACACCGCGCCATAGAGCCCACCGAGGAACGTCGCGCAGCAAAACAGCACAAACGAACCGCGCAGGATGGCGAATGCCCCGAGCAGGCCGGTCAGCACGCCGCAGCCTGTACCGATGATGAAGGCGGCGCGGCGGCCATGAGCACGCGAGATCGCGCCGGTCGGCAGCGTGCCGGCGGCAAGCCCGACCACATACATCGAGAGCGGCACCGTCGCGAGCGCGATCGACGGCGCCAGCGTCGCACCGACGATGGAGCCGGTGGCGAAGATGACCGCCGAGTTCGCGCCGGTCAGCGCTTGCGCCGCCGCGAGACGCACTACATTGGACCGCGCACGGACGTCGCCGGAAATCTCGTCAACCGCGGTCACGTCAATCATCCGTCATTTCCACCCAGGTCAGGCCAAAATGCAGCCGGCCTTATTGATATCAGGCACTATGAAGGCAGGCGTGCGCTCAATCAACCGATGCAAACGGGCGCACGCTATGCGAACGATGCAGATTGGACAGAACACGCGCAGCCGCGTAAATCGGAAGCCTGCCATTCATGCGATGTCTCGGCGTGCCGGGGTAAGCGCTCGAGGAGTTCGAACCATGCTGATCGACGACAGGCCGACTATCGCCTCTCCCGACGATGATCCTTATCTGTGGCTGGAAGAGATCGAGGGCGAACGCGCCCTCGCCTTCGTCGCGCAGCAAAGCAAGCTGACGCTGGAAAGATTCGGCGACGCTGGATTTGCCGATGATCGCGACACGCTGACGGCGATTTACGACCGGCCCGACAATATCCCCTATGTCACCCGGCGCGGCGGCTTCGTCTACAACCTCTGGAAGGATGCGAATAATCCACGCGGCCTCTGGCGGCGAACGACGTTCGATGAATTTCGCGGACCGAACCCGAAATGGGAAGCCCTGCTGGACGTCGACAAACTTGCCCTCGAGGAGAACTGGGACTGGATCTTGTCCTGGATAAAGCCCCAGCCGGGCGCGAGGCTGCGCGCGATGCTAAGCCTTTCGCGCGGTGGCAGCGACGCCGCCACGCTGCGGGAATTCGATATCGAGAAAAAGGCCTTTGTATCCGACGGCTTCGTTCTGCCGGAAGCGAAGGGCGGTGCCGAATGGCTCGATGCCGATACGCTGTTGCTTTCGAGTGCGTATGGCGAGGGCATGGCGACCATGTCCGGCTACGCCAGAACCGTCAGGCGGTGGCGGCGTGGCACCGACGTGAATCAAGCGCCAGTGATTTTCGAGACGATACCCGGCAACATGGGAGTGTTTTCAGAGATCGACCGCACCGACGCAGTCGCAAGGGTCTGGTTCGTCGAACGGCTTGATTTCTTCAATTGCAATCTGTGGCTCGGTGACCAGGCCGGCGCGCGATCGAAACTCGATCTTCCCACTGACATCTGGATGCAGGCTCATCGGGATTGGTTTGTCGTCAAGCGGCGCGCGGCGTGGACGATCGGCGGACGAACCTATGCGCCTGATACGGTGCTCGGCATGTCATTGTCGGCCTATCTCGCAGGCGACCGTAATTTCACCGTCGTTTTCGAGCCGGGACCGTGGCGGGCGCTGCAGGGCTTTTTCTGGAGTGCCGGCAAACTGGTGCTGCCTATTCTGGATGAATTGCGGCCGGTCTTCGAGGTCTGGACGCCATCGGCCAGCGGCTGGTCCCGCGCCGGGTTGCCGGGCATGCCCGAGATCGGCGTCGTCGACGTCTGGCGTCTCGACACGGAGGAAGAGGACAGCAACGGCGACCTGCTGGCCAACATCCAGGACCCGCTGACGCCGTCCGCATTGATGCTGATCGAAGGCATGCAAAGTCCGACAGTGTTGAAGCGAGCGCCGCAAACATTTTCCGCGGAAGGCCTCGTGGTCACCCAGCACGAGGCGATTTCGACCGACGGCGAACGCATTCCCTACGTGCAGACCGGACCGGCCACCGAGACCGGCGATGCGCCGGTCTATCTCAACGCCTATGGCGGCTTCGGCATCGCGGTGCGGCCGTATTACAATTCCGCTGTTGGCAAGCTGTGGCTTGAACGCGGCGGCACCAGTGTCATCGCCAATATTCGCGGCGGCGGCGAGTTCGGCACGCGCTGGCACGACGCCGGCCGATATGCCGGTAAGGCGCTTGCACATGATGATTTCGCCGCCGTTGCCGCCGACCTGGTGAAACGCGGCGTGACGCGCGCCGGCCGAATCGCCGCGGAAGGTGGATCGAATGGCGGCATCCTGATCTCCAACATGCTGACCCGCTACCCTGAGCGCTTCGGCGCGTTGTTCTGCACCATTCCGCTGATCGATATGCGCCGCTACACAAAGCTGCTGGCAGGTGCGAGTTGGATCGCGGAATACGGCGATCCTGACAAACCGGAAGAATGGGCCTGGCTGCAAACCTATTCCGCCTATCACGCCGCAAAACCCGAGCAGAAATATCCGCCGATCCTGATTGCCACCACGCGGCGCGACGACCGCGTCCACCCCGGACACGCGCGCAAAATGACGGCCAAGCTGCAGGCAATGGGATATGAAGCGTATCTCTACGAGCCCGCGGCCGGCGGTCACGGCTATGGCAAGGACAACAAGGAACGGGCCGCATTCACGGCGCTCGGCTATGCGTTCCTGAAAAACAAGATCGGCTGGACCGACGATCGGGCGTAGGGCGTTTTCCGATCATGGTCGTGCATCCCGTGGCCTCATGGTTCGAGACGCGCGAAGGCGCGCTCCTCACCATGAGGGTCTAAGACCTCATCTTGAGGAGGCCGCAACGCGGCCGTCTCGAAGGATGAAGCCAACACGCTGGGCGAGAGTTTTTGGGATCTTGCGCGCGTTCAATCGGTCTGCCTGCGTCCAAACACCAAAATCAGATTGTTGGCCGGCATCTCTGCGATCTCCAGAAATACCATACCGGCGTTTGCAGCCAATGGTTCCAAAGCCTCGATATCGCGCACGCCCCATTCCGCATTGCTCTCGCGAAGGCTGGCGTCGAACACGGCATTGCTAACGGCGGTATGTTTGCCGCCACGCTTGAACGGTCCATAGAGGAACAATCGCCCGTCCGGGCGCAGGTAACGCCCGGCGCCTGCGAACAGACCCTCGGCCACGCGCCACGGCGCGATGTGGATCACATTGGCGCAGAACACCGCCAGCAATTCGCCGGGCCCGCTGCCATCATGCATCTGCGGACACCATGCGGGATCGGAGAGGTCGATCCGCAGCGGCTGGCGGACATTCGCCAATCCGGCGTGCGCCCGCCACGCATCGATGCTTTTCAGGTGCTGCTCATTGAGATCGCTCGGCCACCAAGTAATATCGGGGGCATGGCGGGCGAAATCGACCACATGCTGGCCGGTTCCGCTGCCGGCTTCCACCACGTCACCGGATTTTCCGGCCAGGAATTTCCCCAGCACCTCCCAGATCGCCCGATGGTTGCGGTGAAACGCCGGCGCGTCGAGGCGACCGTCCGGCTCGACCCGCCGGCCGTCCTTGCCGAATTCCACCGCATATACAGCCATGTTCGCCCCGCGCTTGTTCCCGAACGCCGCACTACTTCAGATCGCCACAATAAATCTGCTTGAGCACCTGCAACACCTGCAATGCGCGCTTGTCTGCAACGCGATAATGCAATGTCTGCGAGGTCCGACGGAATGCGACCAGGCCATCGGCGCGCAGTTTGCCCAAATGCTGCGACAGCGCCGACTGGCTCAATTTCACGACGCCAACCAGTTCTCCCACCGTCATCTCGCCACGCGCGGCCAGAAAGCAAAGAATCAGCAGCCGCTTTTCATTGCCGAGCAATTTCAGCAGCTGTGCGGCCTCGCCGGCCTGCTTCGTCAGCTTCTTCAAATCAGTGGCATCGCCGACGCCGATTCCGGCGGGCATTCTTTTCGGTGCTGCTGCAACGGCTCTCATGACTTCCCGTCCAGATCGGATATGCGCGCGGGGCAAAGCGCCCGCGCCCGTCTCACTCTACCGTGTCGCCAGTTGTTTAGCATTGACTAAATTAGCTAATGCCGATATATCTGGAACAATAACGAACGATGCGGCGGCAAGCCGCAAAGCGAGGGAACGTGGGCCCCGACCTATGGCGCAACATGCCTGTGGTGTCCAAGCTGGCGGGTGCGCGCAATCCGCTGGGCCGGCGCTCTTTTCTCGGGCTAGGCGCCGCGCTGACCGGCAGCCTCGCACTCGGCGCGAAGCCCGGCCATGCGGAGCCCACGCAGGCTTCGCCACCCGCGGACGCGCCGTGGTCGCAATCGATCGGGGCCGGCGTGGTCGATCGGCCCTATGGCAGGCCTTCCGACGCCGAGGCCGGCGTCATCAGGCGCAACGTGCCCTGGCTCACGGCCGGTACCGAATCTTCCGTCAGCTTTTCGCCGCTGCAGCACCTGCATGGCATCATCACACCGAACGGCCTGTTTTTCGAGCGCCATCATGCGGGTCGGCCGGAGATCGATCCGGATCAGCACCGGCTGATGATCCATGGTCTCGTCGAGCGCCCGCTCATTCTCACCATGAAGGACATCGTGCGCTTTCCATCGGTGTCGCGCATTCACTTCATCGAATGCCCGGCCAATGGCGGCATGGAATGGCGCGCCGCGCAAATGAATTCGCTGCAATTCAATCATGGCATGATCAGTTGCGCGGAATGGACCGGGGTGCGGCTCTCGACTTTGCTGGAAGAAGTCGGGCTCAAGAAAGAAGCGCAATGGGCGATGGTGGAGGGCGCCGACGGTGCGCATATGAACCGCAGCCTGCCGCTCGGCAAATGCCTGGACGATTGCCTCGTGGTCTACGCGCAAAACGGCGAAGCGCTGCGGCCGGAGCAGGGCTACCCCTTGCGGCTGGTGGTGCCGGGCTGGGAAGGCAATGTCAGCATCAAGTGGCTGCGCCGGATCAAGCTCGGCGACAGACCATGGTATTCCCGGGAGGAGACGTCGAAATATACCGACCTGATGCCGGACGGCAGCTCGCGCGGATTTACCTGGCTGATCGACGCCAAGTCCGTCATCACGTTCCCCTGCCCCGAAAAACCGCTTGATCGCCCGGGCCAATATGAAATTCGCGGGCTGGCGTGGAGCGGTAACGGCAAGGTCAAGCGCGTCGATGTCTCCACGGACGGCGGCGTCAATTGGCAGAGCGCGCGGCTGCATGAACCGGTGCTGCCGAAAGCGCTGACCAAATTCACGCTGCCCTGGCGCTGGGACGGCGAACCGGCGCTGCTTGAATCCCGTGCGATCGATGAGACCGGTTATGTCCAGCCGACGATGACGCAACTGCGAAAGCAGCGCGGATCGAATTCGGTCTATCACAACAATTCGATCCAGACCTGGCAGGTCAAGCCTGACGGGAGCGTGTTCGATGTTCAGCTCGCGTAAGCTTGCCCTGCTGCTCTGCGCCGGCATGATCGCCGCTGACGGCAGCTTGGCGCGCGCGGCGGAGCCTGGCTTCTATGGTTATGGCGACCAACCCACGCCAGCCCAGATTACCGGCTGGAATATCGACGTGCGCGGCGACGATGGGGTGGGCCTGCCCCCCGGCAAAGGCACGGTCCAGAGGGGCTCAGAGGTCTACGCGGAGCAATGCGCCGCCTGCCATGGTATCTTCGGCGAAGGTGAAGGCCGCTTTCCCAAACTCGTGGGCGGCGCAGGAACGCTCACGCACGACCGGCCGGAGCTGACGGTGGGCAGCTACTGGCCATTTGCGCCGACGCTGTGGGACTACATTAACCGCGCCATGCCAATGGCGGCGCCGCACACATTGTCAGCCGATGACGTTTATGCTTTGACCGCCTATATTCTGCACCTGAACGATGTCGTCCCCAATGAATTCGTCGCCGACCGGGACAGCTTGCCGAAAGTCAAAATGCCCAATCGCGACAATTTCATCTGGGTCGACCCAAGACCTGATACCATGGCCAAGCCGTGCATGAACGCGTGTGCCGACCCCGGGGACATCAAGATCGTGTCCACGGCGGAAGGCCGAAATGTCACGCCGCGCACGACCGGACCACTCGACACGATGCAACCGAAATAGAATTGCGGGAAACGCCTTTGACCTACCATCCTTCGACGCCTCCCGTGCTGTTACAGGCGCTCGTGTTGGCATTGCTGATCGGCACCACCGCGTCCGTGACTCGCGCTTGCGCGCAGTCCTCGGCCGCCGAGGGTCAAAAGCTGGCCTTCGATCGCGGCAAGGGCAATTGCCTGACCTGCCACGAGATCAAGGGCGGCGATCTTCCGGGCACCATCGGGCCGGCGCTGAAGGATATCAAAAGCAAATATCCCGACCGCAACGATCTCGTTGCCATCCTGTATGATGAAACCAAGCGTAACCCGCAAACCGTGATGCCTCCGTTCGGACGAAATCGCATTTTGACCGACCAGGAGATCAACGCGATCGTGGACTTCCTGCAGACATTGTGATGGCGAATACTCGCCTTAGGAGACGATAGATGACCATCATTGACAACGGATTTTCACCGGCGCGGCGCGTGATCCTGAAAGGCGCCGGGGCGGTCGCGCTGGTCGGCCTCGGCAACATTCCGTTCAGCCTGGCTCCGGCGTTCGCCGCGGCCAACGACAAATATCCGGAAGATGCGTTCAAGGCGAAGAGCGAAGCGGACGCGATCAAATCGCTCTATGGCAAGACCGCCGAGCCATCCGACAAGGTCAGGCTCGACGCGCCGGAAATCGCCGAGAACGGCGCGGTGGTTCCGATCTCGGTCAGCACCACCCTTGCCGATGTAACTTCGATCGCGTTTCTGGTCAGCGAAAATCCGAACGCGCTGGCGGCGTCCTACAAGATTCCGGCAGGGACCATGCCAAGCGTGGCCAATCGCCTCAAGATGGCGAAGACCAGCAACGTGATCGCGATTGTGGAAGCCGGCGGCAAGCTCTACAGCGCAACCAAGGAAGTCAAAGTGACCGTCGGCGGCTGCGGCGGCTGAATCGCAAAATGATGAATAAGGGAGTATTCTGATGGCATCGACCATTCGCGTGCGCGCCACTTCGAGCGGAGAGACCACCGAAGTCCAGGCGTTGATCCAGCATCCGATGGATTCCGGCTTCGTCAAGGACGCCAAGGGCGAGGTCATTCCGCCACATTTCATCCAGGAACTGACCTTCGAATATAACGGCAAGAGTGTCTTCGTCGCGGATTGGGGAGCGGCGGTCTCCAAGGACCCCTACGTCAAGTTCAGCTTCAAGGGCGGCAAGAAGGGCGATGACCTGAAAATCAGCTGGGTCGACAACAAGGGTGCGACCGATACGGCCACGGCGAAGATTCAATAACGGTTTTTGTTTTGACGCGTTTTCTTCACGCGAGCCGGTGTCCACCCTCGCATCAAGTGCGGGGCAAGCTTTCGCTGAAAACGCCAGGGAGAAGTGAACGTGCGACCTGTGATCCATTTTGCCTCGGCCGCCCTCGCGCTGGCAGCGCTGGCGTTTACAGCCGTGCCGTCCGCTGTCGCCGCTGACAAGCCCGATCCGGTGGCCGACGCGAAAGCGTTCAGGAATTTCTTCGCCCAGAAATTTCCCAAGGTGAAGCTGGAGGATTTCGTCAACGGCCCCTATTCGATGAACGAGGACATGCACCGGCAATGGGAGGAGAAAGAGCAATTCCCGCCTTATGAGTTTTCGCTCGATATGGGCAAGGAGATGTTCTCCAAGCCGTTCAAGAACGGCAAGAGTTATGCGGATTGCTTTCCGAACAAGGGCATCGGCATTCGACAGAACTATCCGTATTTCGACGCTGGGGAAGGCAAGGTCGTTACGCTCGAACTGGCGCTGAACCGCTGCCGCGAGGCCAACGGCGAACCACCGTTCTCCTATGTGAAAGACGAGATGGCCGCGCTGACCGCCTATATGGCGTTCACATCGCGCGGCAAGCCGTTTGACATCAAGATCCCGGACGATCCGCGCGCGCTGGAGGCCTACCAGAACGGCAAGCGTTATTTCTACACCCGGCGTGGCCAGCTCAATTTCTCCTGCGCGACCTGCCACGTGCAGACCCCGGGCGAGCGGATACGCGCCGAAGTGCTGGCGCCCGCACTCGGAATATTGAATGCGATGCCAATCTACCGCTCCGAATGGAGCGGGATGGGCACGATCAGCCGGCGCTTCACCACCTGCAACAGCCAGATCCGCGGCGTGCCGCTCAATCCGCAGGACGACGAATACCGCGATCTCGAATATTACTTGTCCTATGTCAGCAACGGACTGCCGATTTCCGGCCCGGGTGCGCGGCCATGAGGGATAAGATGCGGACATCCACCTTCGTGGTGACTTCAGTGCTGCTGATCGCAGGCGCAACGTCGGCGTTGGCCGCCGGCTCCGAAGCCGATTTCAAGGCCGCCTATGCCGCGGCCGAAGCCGCCAACAAGGAAGCTGGAAGCTTGCGCAATCAATGGACCGTGACGGCCTCGGCCTTGGCGGCTGCGAAAAAAGCGGCTGATGCCGGCGACTTCGACAAGGCGATCGCGTCATCGAAGGAAGCCGAAGCGCTGGCCAAGGCATCTATTTTCCAGGCGACAAGCGAGAAAGAAGCCTGGAAAGCACTCGAGATACGCTGAGCCTGGAGTATGATCCGGAAAAAGGCGCGGAGACATCGCATGACCATCCGGCGCCGGGATTTTCTTCAACTCGCCGGCGCTGCCGCGCTCGCGGGGGGATTGCCGCGCAGCGCGCGCTGCGCCGACGGCGCGGGCGTTTACGATCTCGAACGTTTCGGCAATGCGCGCATCCTGCACATGACCGACACCCACGCGCAATTGCTGCCGGTCTATTTTCGCGAGCCGAGCGTCAATCTCGGGATCGGCGCGATGCAGGGAAACCCGCCGCATCTGGTGGGCCGCGCCTTTCTCGACCGCTTCGCCATAAGGCCTGACAGCGCCGACGCCTACGCCTTCACCTCGCTCGATTTCGAGAAATCCGCCGTTCGGTTCGGCAAGCTTGGTGGCTTCGCGCATCTGAAGACGCTGATCGAGCGTCTGCGCAGCGATGCCGGCTCCGAGCGCTCGCTGCTGCTCGATGGCGGCGATTTGTGGCAGGGCACCGGGCTCGCCAATACCATGCGGGGCGCCGACATGGTCGAGGCGGCGAACCTGCTCGGCATCGAGGCGATGACCGGCCATTGGGAATTCACCTATGGTGAAACGGCGCTGCGCAGTAACCTGGAGCGCTTCAAGGGCGAATTCCTGGCGCAGAACGTTTTCCTCACCGAGGAAGCCGCGTTCAACGACGCCAAGGCGTTCGATCCCGCCTCGGGACGCGTGTTCAAGCCGGCCACGATCAAGGAGATCGGCGGCCACCGCGTCGCCGTGATCGGACAGGCCTTTCCCTATGTGCCGATCGCGCATCCGAAGCGCTTTACGCCAGACTGGACGTTCGGGATCCGCGACGACGAATTGCAGAAGCTGGTCAGCGGCTTGCGCACCACCGACAAGGTCGATGCCGTGGTGCTGTTGTCGCATAACGGCATGGACGTCGATCTCAAGCTCGCCAGCCGCGTCAGCGGGATCGACGTCATCCTCGGCGGCCATACCCACGATGCCATTCCGCGGCCGATACCCGTGACCAATGCCGGCGGCACCACGCTGGTGACCAATGCCGGCTCGAACGGAAAATTCCTCGGCGTACTCGATCTCGACATTGCAAAAGGCCGGGTTAGCGATGCGCGCTACCGGCTGCTTCCCGTGTTCTCGGAATTGCTGAAACCGGATCCGTCGATGCAGGCGCTGATCGAGAAAATGCGCGGGCCCCATGCGGCAGACTACGCCGGAAAGATCGCGACCGCTGATCGACTGCTCTATCGTCGCGGCAATTTCAGCGGCACCGTGGATCAATTGATCTGCGACGCGTTGCGCGGCGAACTCGACACCGAAATCGCGCTGTCGCCAGGCTTCCGCTGGGGTCCAAGCCTACTGCCGGGGCAGCCCGTGACAATGGAAGACGTGCTGTCCGAGACCGCCATCACGTACCCCGAAACCTATGTCCTGAGCATGACCGGCGGCCAGATCAAGGATGTCCTCGAAGACGTCTGCGACAATCTCTTCAATGCCGATCCTTATTATCAACAGGGCGGTGATATGGTTCGCGTCGGCGGCATAGCCTACACCTGCACGCCCGCGGAATCTGCCGGACGGCGGATTTCCGAACTGAAGCTCGATAACGGCCGCTCGCTCGAGGCTGGCAAGAGCTACAGGGTAGCCGGATGGGCCTCGGTCAACGAACAGAGCGGCGCACCGGTATGGGATGTATTGGCAAAACATCTGCGCTCCCTGAAGACGCCGGATCGACATGGCGCCGGCGTCACGTTAAGGGGCGTCGACGATAACCCGGGCCTGGCGGGACAGGGATGAAGCATCTTTTGGCATATCGACGCTCGATCGTTCGCGCCTTCGGCTGCGCCGTGATCGCAGCGCTGGCGGCGGCGATGCCATGGTCTGCAGCCCGGGCCGAGCAGGCGCCGCTGCCGGACAAACCGTTCGCCGAGCATCGCATCGTGTTGCAGCTCTCGGACAACGATCCGAAGAAGCAAGGCCTCGTGATCAGCGTCGCGTATAACCTGCTGAAATTCTACGATCCCGACAAGGTCGCGATCGAGGTGGTGACGTTCGGCCCGGGCATCGATTTGCTGCGTCCTGAAAATACCAACCGCAAACTGGTCGAGAGCCTGGTCGCGCAAGGCGTGCGCTTCGATGTCTGCCTGAATACCGCCGATACCATCGAGCGCGAAACCGGCAAGCGGCCGGAGTTCATTTCCGTGGCGACGCCGGTCCAGGTCGGCGTCGGGCAAATTCTGTCGCTGACCGAAAACGGATATACATTGGTGCGGCCTTAAGGAGCTTTGTCATGCACCCAATCATTTCGCAGGCGTGCCGACCATGATCTTTCGCCAGCTCTTCGACAGCGTTTCGGGAACCTATAGCTACCTGCTGGCCAGCCGCGCCGGCGGCGAGGCGCTGATCCTCGATCCCGTGCTGGAGAAGGTCGATCGCTACTGCCAGCTGTTGCGCGAACTCGATCTCAAACTGGTCAAGGCCGTCGACACCCATCTGCACGCCGACCACGTCACCGGGCTCGGCGAGTTGCGCGATCGGACCCACTGCGTCACCATCATGGGCGAACAGAGCAAGGCCGACGTGGTGGCGATGCGGGTCTCCGAGGGCGACAAGGTGATGATCGAGGGCCTCAGTCTCGACGTGATGTACACACCCGGCCATACCGACGATTCCTACAGCTACCTGATGGGTGATCGCGTATTCACAGGCGATACGCTGTTGATCCGTGGCACCGGCCGCACCGATTTCCAGAATGGCAGCGCCCGGGCGCAATACGATTCCATCTTTGGTCGGCTGCTCAAGCTGCCCGATGAGACGATGGTTTTTCCCGCCCATGACTATAAGGGCGATACCGTCTCTACCATCGGCGAGGAAAAGCGCTTCAATCCGCGGCTGCAGGTCCGCTCGGTGGATGAATATGTCGAGCTGATGGGCAATCTGAATTTGCCTAACCCGAAGATGATGGATGTGGTGGTACCGGCCAATATGCATGTCGGCCTGCACCAGGACGATCTTGCCAGACAAGGTCTGGCGCTCAGCGCCCGCGAGGGAATCGAGAGCCTCGGCCGGCCCGATATTCTTCTGGTCGATCTTCGTGAAAACAGCGAACGCGCCAAGCACGGTACCCTGCCCGGCGCGCTGCACGCGCCCTATCCCACGATCGGCGAAAGCCTCTTGCCCGGCGGCATGTTGCGCGAAGTCGCCGCGGCGACCGGACGGCGCATCGTGTTCTTCTGCGCATTCGGTGAGCGCTCCGCCATGGCTGTGGCGGCCGCCAAGGATGCGGGCCTGACCAACACGGCGCATATCGCAGGCGGCATCGACGCCTGGAAAAAAGCCGGCGGCCCGGTGCTGACGGGGTGAGGAAGCGCCCCGTCGTATCCATAACGGAGGCGCGCTCCGTTGCAATCGAGAGCTTCAGCGCCCAACGTTCCCGCGACAAAAAAGGCGCCCCCCGCCCAGTCAGGATGACAACCACGGCACGATGGGATTGACTCTCATCTTGACAAACTCCTACCGTCATTCCGACGGTTCCCTTGTCCGGGGATCAAAAGGGAATGCGGTGAGGGAGGTTTCCCCAATGCCGCGGCTGCCCCCGCAACTGTAAGCGGTGAATCTTTCGTCACGTGCCACTGGGAATCTCGGTCCTGGGAAGGCGACGCAAGGTATCGACCCGCGAGCCAGGAGACCTGCCGTCAGCCGTGGTCACACGCGACGATGTCGGTCGGGGAGTACAGACATTAGCTTCACCAATGCTGCGCAAGCACATGGTGAGACTTGGTTCGCTGTGACGTGCCACTGACGTCATACCGAGGTCCGAGCTATGTCTTCCGCCATCGTTGCCGCACAGCGGCGTCGCAACTATCTGCTTGCATCCACCTTTCTGGGGCCAATCCTTTCATTGGGTATTTCCGCCGCCGAAGCCCAGCAGTCGGCATCTCCAAATCTGCTCCCGACCATCGAGGTCCAGGCGCCCGCAAATCAGAGCACGAACCGCTCAGAGCCGGCCGCCGAACGGCCTTCCGTATCTCGACGCGCCGTACCCACCGCGCAACAAGCGCCCACCGATGCGCAACAGGCGGGTGGGCCGACCAAGCAAGCGGCCATTGTGGTCAGCCCAACCGCGACGGAGACACCGATCGACCAGATCGCGAGTTCAGTCACGGTTATCACTGCAAAAGATATCGAGCGCGATCAGCGCCGCACCGTACCGGACGCCCTAGCCACGGTGCCCGGCCTCAATGTAGTTCAAAGCGGGGGCCCGGGCGGACTGACTTCGGTTTTCATGCGCGGCACCAATGCCAATCACACCAAGGTGCTGATCGATGGCATTGATGTCAGCGATCCCAGCAATCAGGCACGCGTGTTCGATCTAGGTCAGCTTTTGACCTCGGATGTCCAGCAAATTGAGGTGCTGCGCGGCCCACAAAGCGGGCTTTATGGCGCCGATGCGCTCGGCGGCGTCATTTCGATCATCACCAAGAAAGGCGAGGGCCCGCCGCGCGCAACCGGAATGATCGAGGGCGGTTCGTTCGGTACATTCAATCAGACCGCGGCTCTGAGCGGAGCGCAGGACAGAATCAACTATGCTTTCAACGTCGCCCATTTCCGCTCTACCGACACCCCGGTAACGCCGCTGGAACTGTTGCCCACCGGTCGGAAGGCGATCGGCAACAATTATGATAATATGACGTACTCGACCAAGCTCGGCGTGGATCTGAACGAGAATTTCACGGTCAATGCGGTCGCTCGCTACACTGACGCAACGCTGCGCTTCACCACCGATTCCGGATTTCCAAGCTTTCCAAACGCGGCGCAAAGCACCCAGACGGTGCACCAGTTATTTACGCGCGGCGAAGCCGTATGGTCGTTGCTCGATGGCCGCATCAAGAACTATTTCGGCGTCAATTACACCAATCACTGGAATTCAAGCATCTCGCCGGGGGATATCGCTCCAACGATCACCACCGGCGACCGCGTGAAATACGACTGGCACGCCGTCACACAGCTTGCACCGTTTCATACGGTCGTCATCGGCGCCGAGCATGAGACCGAAACTCTGCAGACTTCGACGGTTTCAGCCGAAAACGTCAACAAGGCCGGCTATGTCGAACTGCAATCGCAATTCGCCAACCGCCTGTTCCTGGTCGAGAATGTCAGGCAGGACGATAACGACCGGTTCGGCACGCATCCGACGTTTCGCCTGGCGCCGGCTGTCATCGTTCCGATTACGGAGACCAAGTTCAAGGCAAGCTATGGTACCGGATTTAAGGCGCCGACGCTGAGTCAGCTTTTCGTCAGCTTCCCTCAGTTCTCCTTTTTCGCCAACCCGAACCTGAAGCCGGAGGAAAGCATCGGCTACGATGCCGGTTTCGAACAGCCGCTGTTTAACAACCGGGTCCGCTTCGGATCGACTTACTTCCACAACGACATCAAAAACCTGATCGCACCCGACGAATTCTTCACCACGAATATCAACGTCGGCAAAGCGACGACGGAAGGTACCGAAAGTTTCGTCACCGCTGCAATCACCGACCGCGTTCGGGTCCGTGCGGACTATACCTTCACGCGCACCGTCGACGTGACCACCGGTCTGGAACTGCTGCGGCGCCCCAAGGAAAAATGGAGCGCCAATGTCATCTGGAATCCGATCGATCCGCTGACCGTATCAGCAACAGTTTTGCATACCGGCAGCTTCATCGACGGCAATCGCGATTTCAGCATTCCGCGACTGTTGGCGCCAGCCTACACCGTCGTCAATCTGGCAGCGGATTACGCCATCAACGATCAGGTCAAGATTTTTGGCCGCGTCGACAACGTGTTCAATGTGCATTATCAGAACCCCACCGGATTTCTGCAGCCGAGCCTCGGCGTCTTTGGCGGCATCCGTGTTGCCAGCTACGGGGTGAAGTAGGTGCAAAGACATCCGAGCCTTGAGCTTGGCTGCAGGGACTTCGCGGGCCGCAGGTCGATCAGCCTGACGCCCGGAACCGACGAAGCCGCCTTCACCACGATTGCCGATTTCGGCGCTAAAAGGGCGCTTTTCGGCCCTATCTGGCCCAAAGATGCCCCTTTGGCGGTTTAATGCATGATAAGATCGGACAAAGGCCGCCGTCCGATGGCGCGCGCCGCGAATTTTGAGGTATCCGATGGATGACGAACCGAAGAGTCCCGCCGAACTGAAAGAGATCAGGCTGAACCGAAAGCTCGCCCAGGATGCCGAAGGCATCAAGGCGATGGCTGATATCGCGGCAGCCGACATCGCCATACGAAAGCGGACCGAGAACCTGCGCGCGATCAGATTGGCGAAGGAAGCCGCCGATCGCGACAGGCCGCCGGAGCCCAAAGCCAAGGCCAAGCCCAAGAAAAAGAAGACGAGCTAGATGTCACAGGAAGATCGCAACCGCGCCGACGCGCGATTCAACAAGGCCGCGCGCGCAGCGACCGAGGCCAAAACCGGCAAGACCGACCGCGATGTCGCCGCCAAAGCCGTCCTGGATAACATGGCGAAGCTGAAGGCATTGCGGCTCGCCCGCGAGGCAGCCGCACCTCCGCCTGCCGCAACCGTCAAGAAGACGCGCGCCAAGCCGAAGAAGTCAGATGAAAAGGGTCCCGCATTGGCAGATTGGCTGGCGGGGCAGCAAAGCGGCGGGCGGCGGACTTAAGTCCGAATCACACCGGCGCGGGCCATTCGATCATCGATCGCGTCTTGGTCGCGGCGTCGTAAACCTGCACCTGAAGCATCTGGTACTGATTCTTCAAAGCCATGCCCGCCTCTTCGGCGGCTTCGACCGTGTCGTGGTGCGATTTGAAGTGGCCATCCACCACCAGCGAGTAGCCCTCGGTCGGTGCTTTATCGGCGCGAATGATTTTGCGCGCTTGCGGCTCTTCGTTCTCGATCTTCGGCTTTTTCATGTTTGGCTCCTTGTTGCGCCTCCCTTTACACTGAACGTCGGAAAAAGGCAGGAAAGATTGTTCAACAACCGCTATTATGCTCTTCAAAGGCGGTGACATTGAGATCGAACGCTGTTGTAGGTTAATTGCGGTCGATTCGTCCGATTAAGAGGAATTGACGATGGGTGGAACAGGCAAGAAGCATGAGCTCCCGAAAAAGGACTCCACAAAACCGACGAGCCCCCCGCCTCCACCGATCGAGGACGACGACTTCGAGGATGGCGACATCGCCACGCCAAAGCGCGATCGCCATGGCGACGACGATCAACCGCTATGAACCGCTCGTGGATTAGAGCGTGATCCCGAAAGGTGGGTTCCGGTTTTCCCTCGGGACAAACGCGAAGCGTTTGCCCGGAGATCATGCTCTAGCGGAAATTATCACTCTCGATGAGCCTGACGCTTTTGACATCGAGCAAATGCGCGCCCCAGCCTCCTCTCGCCAGCGTCACCTCCAACTTCGGGGCGATCAGCAGAGATATCACGATCATCGCAACCGGCACGGCGCTGATCCAGTCCAGCCGCACCGGCGTCAGCTCCTCGGTGCTGTCGGCGTAGGGCCCGCTGCCGGTGAGTAGACGCCAGCACTCGCGGATGACATCGCGCCGCGTGCCGCCCCGCGACGCGCATCCGAGCAGGGCTTGCATGGCGAGGTGTGTCCGGACGCCCTCGCGGCTTTCCGCCGCCGCTGCGGGCGTTTCGCCCTGTGAAACCTGAAGCAGCAATCCGACCAGATCGACCCCGGCAAGATACGCGCTCATCGGTTCGACCAGTCGCGGGTTGCAATCGATCAAGCGCGGCGTGGCCCCCTCATCGGGCAAGAGGTAATCGACGGACAATGCACCGTGCCATGCGAGTTCTTGTCCGATCGTCGCAAGATGAGCGCGCACCTGCGGCCTGCTCACGCTTTGCTTGATGGCCTCGCCGCCGCCGGCGCCGGCGGCAATCTGCCGATAGGCATGAAAGCCGATCAGTTGGCCGCGGCAGAACACCGCCTGCGCTTTCTCGGTGGTGCCTGCGATCAAATCCTGCACCAGCACCTCATCGGCGAAGGCGCCGTTTGCACTCAGGCCTTGCGAATTCAGGTCTTGCGTATTCAGATCTTTCAGCGCGCCTTCGAGGTCGTTGTCATCGCGCACAAACCATATGCCGCGGCTGGCGGTGCCGACCGAGGTCTTGACGAGACAAGGAAACCGGATGGCGTCGCGCAGCTCGCGTTCGGATTTCACGATGGCTGTTGCCGGCTGCGGCAAGCCTAATCGATCGAGCAGCCGGCTAAAGCCGGCCTTGCCGTGCACGGTGCGATAACTCGCAAAGCTCGGCAGCGCCAGTCCGACGCGCCCCTCCAACCGTTGCCGTGCGCGCGCAAACAGAAATCCCTGTTCGTGGGTCGGCAGCAACACATCGAAATGCCGTGCGGCCAGCAGCCTCTCGACAAAGGAGAGAAACCCGGCCGGATCGTCGCGCAGCCCCGGACAACGATGAAACCTATCGACGAATCGCGAGAACCTCACCAGGCAAAAGGGACTGGGATCGCAGACCTCGATGAGGTGACCTGAGCGCCCCAGGATCGTGATCGCCTCTCGCGCCGAGGTGCTGTTTCCTTCGGAAACAAGCACCCGGAGCGGCTTTGGAACATGCGTGGAATCGGCCATATCCAATATCATTCCCGGAGGGCGCGCCTTTGTCTTCCGTTTTTAATGACGCATTTACCGGTTCCGGCGCCGTTCGCAGGGGCTGCCATGCAGCGGTATTCATGGACAAATAACCGGCAGCCGGTAATTTCAGCCAGCCCTGCCGGGCGTTACATCTAGCCTTATATCTAGACAGGGTCTGAATCAGAGATGGTCGACGTTCTCGCCGCACCGCAACAAGCAAAGAGCGATGCATCGCTGCGCACGCTGGCCGCGATTTCGACGGCCCATTGGGTCAGCCATTTCCATCTGTTCGTACTGCCGATGCTGTTCCCCTTCCTGAAGGAACAACTCGGCGTCGGCTACATCGAGCTTGGCTTCGCGCTGACCGTCTTCGGCGTGGTATCCGGCCTGACCCAGGCGCCGATCGGCTATCTCGCCGATCATATCGGCGCCCGCAAAGTCCTGCTGATCGGCCTGATCCTCGGCGGCTCTGCGCTGATCATGCTGGGCCTGCATCTGAGCTATCCCTGGCTGATCGCCAGCGCCGTACTGCTGGGGCTCGCCAACAGCGTCTATCATCCGGCCGATTATGCGATCCTTTCGGCCCACATGGACGAGGCGCGGATGGGACGCGCCTTTTCGATCCATACCTTTGCCGGCTTTCTCGGCGGCGCGGTCGCGCCCGCGATCGTGGCAGCACTGGTTGCAATGACCGGAGGCCATGGCGCCCTGATCGTGGCCGGCGCAGTAGGCCCGCTGGTGGCGCTATTGCTTCTCGTGGTTGGCATTCCCGACGCCAGCGCGGCGGACCGTCATGTCAACGGCGTGAAAGCGCCACAGCAGAACATCGTGACGCCGACGATCATGATGCTGACGATCTTTTTCATGCTGCTTGGTCTGTCCAGTGCTGGAATTGGCACGTTCGGCGTCGTCGCGCTGATGAGTGGCTATGGCGTGTCATTCTCGGCCGCCAATATTGCGCTGACAGCGTTTCTCGGAGCCAGCGCGGTTGGCGTGCTGGCCGGCGGCTTTCTCGCCGACCGCACCCGGCGTCACGGGCAAGTTGCCGCCGCTTGTTTTGCACTCAACGCAGCCATCGTGCTTGTCATCGCGACGGTCACGTTACCGTCGCTGCTGTTGACGGCGGCGATGGCGGTTGCCGGCTTCCTCGGCGGCGTGATCGCCCCCTCGCGCGACATGCTGGTGCGCAACGCAGCGCCGCCGGGCGCGGCCGGCCGGGCCTTCGGTATCGTCTCTACCGGATTCAACCTCAGCGGCATCTTCAGCCCGCTGCTGTTCGGCTGGATCATGGACCAGAACATGCCGCATTGGGTATTCGGCGCCTCCGTCGTCTTCATGACTCTCACGGTCCTGCTGGCGCTGTTCAGCGAGCGCGGCCCGCAAAAAACTGGTCCCGCCAGCGCCGACGCACGGCTGATGCAACCCTGAGCCTCATCCCGGACGGTTGACAGCATCGGGAGACAACCCATGATGCGGCAAAACAACTCGCATCCCGGGATGGAACGCCATGACCCACAATCCAGACCTTGTGATCCGCGGCGGCAGCATCGCCGACGGACTCGGCGGCGACCTGTTCGAAGCTGATGTCGCGATCACGAACGGCCGCATCGTTGAAGTTGGCCGCGTCGCGGGCAAGGGCGCGGAAGAGATCGACGCCCGCGGCAAACTGGTCGCGCCGGGCTTTGTCGACCTGCACACCCATTATGACGGTCAGGTCACCTGGAGCCATGACATCACGCCCTCGTCGCAGAATGGCGTCACCACTGCCGTGATGGGCAATTGCGGAGTAGGCTTTGCGCCCTGCCGTCCGTCCGACCATCAGCGGCTGATTCAATTGATGGAAGGCGTCGAGGATATCCCCGAGCCGGTGCTGAGCGCCGGCTTGCCCTGGGCCTGGGAAAGCTTCCCCGACTACATGGACTGGCTGTCGCACCGCGACTTCGACATGGACATCGGCGCGCAATTGCCGCATGCGGCTTTGCGCGTCTATGTGATGGGCGAGCGCGGCGCGCGCCGCGATCCTGCGACCCCTGAGGACAACCGCGCCATGGCCGCGCTCGCGACAGACGCGGTACGGGCGGGTGCATTGGGCTTCTCGACTTCCCGCACCCTCAATCATCGCACCTCTACCGGCGACTACACGCCGACGCTGAAGGCCGGCGAGGATGAACTAACGGCAATCGCCGGCGCCATGCACAAGGTCGGCCGCAGCGTGCTGCAATTCGTGCTCGATCAGGCCAGCATCGAGGAAGACCTGCTGATGATGCTGCGGGTGGCGGAAAATACGAGGTGCCCGATTTCGTTCTCGGTTGCGCAAGCCGACAAGGCGCCGCGCCGGTGGCGCCAGACGCTGGACAGCATCAATGAAGCTTCCGCCCGCGGCCTGTCGATCACCGCACAGATCGCCGCGCGCCCCGTAGGGCTGTTGCTCGGACTGGAATTATCGCGCAACCCGTTCCAGACCCATCCGAGCTACAAGGCGATCGCGAAGTTGCCGCTGGCAGAGCGTCTGGCGCGTCTGCGTCAACCCCAGGTGCGCGCGGCCATCCTGAGCGAGACGCCGACCTCGACCGACGATCCGCTGTTCTTCCGGCCGAACTACGACAAGATGTACTTGCTCGGCGATCCCCCGGATTACGAACAACCGCTGGAAAACGCGTTGGGCGCGCAGGCCCGCCGCCATGGGCGGCAGCCGGAAGAGCTGGCCTATGACGCGATGCTCTCCGATGAAGGCCGCGGCATGCTCTATGTGCCGTTCCTGAACTACGCCGACGGCAATCTCGATGCCGTGCGCGAGATGCTGCGCGATCCACATTCGGTGCCGGGACTAAGCGACGGCGGCGCCCATTGCGGGATTATCTGCGATGCCAGCTTCCCGACCTACCTGCTGACGCACTGGACCCGTGACCGCACCCGTGGCGAAAAGCTGTCGATCCCGTTCGTGGTGGCGGCGCAGTCGCGCAAGACGGCACTTTCGGTCGGGCTCTATGATCGCGGTGTCATCGCGCCGGGCTACAAGGGCGATGTCAACGTCATCGACTACGACAGGCTTCATCTGCATCCGCCGAAGGTGCACTACGATCTTCCGGTGGGTGGCCGCCGCCTGCTGCAACAGGTCGATGGCTACGACACCACCATTGTCTCCGGCGTGGTGACGCAACGCGGAGGTGCTGCCACCGGCGCGCGTCCGGGCCGGCTGGTGCGCGGCGCCCAGGGCAACGCGCCCAGGATCGAAGCCGCGGCTTCCTAGATCATGATCCGATTAGATTGAATCGGATCATGATCTAATCCTTTTGTTGGAGCATGATCTTTTCGGAAAACCGGTTCCCACTTTTCCGGATCATGCTCTAGCCGGCGGCTCCTGACCATCACGCGAACTTCGGTTGCGGCAGCTCGCCGATCAGGCGCGCGCGCTCGGTATTGGGCCAGAGCAGCAACAGGCCGAGCAATCCCGACGCGATCATGATAACGGCGTTGATCGTGAAGCCCGTCAAGTAACCGTCGAGCGGCACCGCCGCGCGCTGGATCACGCTGCCCATGACGGATGGCGCCAGGATTCCGGCGAGGGTGTAGATCGCGCCATAGATTGAGATCACCGCACCGCGCTGCGATACCGGCGTGAACTCGCCGAGCATCGGCGGACAGACCACATAGATCGATCCGCAAAGCCCGGACCCCACCACCAGCACGGCGACCTGCAGCCCCGCGCCGTCGACATATGGGAGCATGGCCAGGATCAGCCCGCCGACGATCAGAGGGACCGAACCAAGCACGCCGCGCGCGCCGCGGGTGGTCATGCCGCGTGCCATCCACACCTGCGAAATCCACCCCGTGAGTAGCACGATGATGGCACCGAACACCCATGGCAGGATCGAAACCCAGCCGGCCTCCTTTTGCGAGAAGCCCAACCCTTTCACGATGAAGGGCGTGAACCAGGTGAGGCCAAGCGACAGCGCCCAATAGGCGCCGAACGTTGCGGCGCAGCAGCCGATGAAGGTTCGCGAAGTCAAAAGCTGCAAATAGGGAATGCGGGTTTCAGCCGCCGCCATGGCTGCGGTATTCACCAGCGGCCCTTCCTTGCCCAGGAACAACCACGCCACGACCCACATCAGCCCGACGACGCCGAGCGCGCCGAAGGCATAGTGCCAGGAATGATTGACGATCACCCAGTTCAGCGCCGGCACCGCGAGGATCACGCCGAACGCCGAGCCCTGCGACAGGATGGCTGTCGGCAGCGTTCGCTTCTCGTCGGGAAACCATTTGTAGACCGCATGGGCCGCCACCGAGAACGCCGGGCCCTCGCCGGCGCCGAGGATCACACGGCAAATCAGCAGCGTCGAGAAACTGACCGTGCCCACCATCGGAAATTGCGCCAACGCCCAGATCAACGCCAGCGCAAGGAGGACCCAGCGCGTGGCAATGCGGTTGACGATGAAGCCGACAACAATGGCCGCGATCGAAAACAGGAAGAAGAACGAGGAGCCGAGCAGTCCGAACTGTTCCGGCTCGAGCTTCAATTCGGTCATGATCGGCACGCCGGCGAGGCCGACCACGATCTTGTCCGCGAAATTCACCAGCATGAAGAGAAACAGGAGAAACGTGATTCTCCAGGCCCCTTTTGGCGTCGGTTGCGTGGTCATGATCGCTCCTAGAAAATCGTCTTCTAGCCCTGTTGATTGGATCGGTCCAATGCTACCCATTGGGTTATCGACAATGCAATTGGACATTTTGCCCGGATGGCGTGCACTGCAACCCGCCTCGCGGATGCGCCCGACGCTGTTTCGGAAGGGTCCCGCAGCGGCATCACGATCGCGTCGCCGTCACGATTGAGACCGTGATCTGCCGTCATGGTCTTGGTATGTTGAGGGACAACCAAGGGGATTTTCAAAATGGTCATTTCCATCCATCGCCATGCGCGCGCCGTTGCCATGCTGGCCGTGCTTTCGATGTTCGCGGCATGGAATATGGTATCGGCGACGGCGCAGGACGCCAAGGCGCCGGACTATGAGGTCATCGTAGCCTCGCCCGACCGAAGCGATGCCGACCGGCAAGCCGATCAGCGCCGGCAACCCGCCAAGATGCTCGCCTTCGCCGGCGTCAAGGCAGGCATGAAGGTGCTGGATATGGAGGCGAACGCTGGCTACAGCACGGAGCTGCTGGCGCGCACCGTCGGCCCGACCGGCGTGGTCTACGCGCAGGATTCCGCCGCCATCATCGAGCGGTTCGTGAAGGACAAGTTCGACATCCGCGCCCAGAAACCCGTCATGAAGAACGTCGTGCATGTCGTCAGGAATTTCGACGATCCGATCCCGCCCGAGGTCGGCGGACTCGACCTCATCACATTTTTCTTCGCCTATCATGACGTGACCTACATGGAGGTCGATCGTGCCGCGATGAATCAAAAGATGTTCGCCGCGCTGAAGTCCGGCGGCTTTCTGATCATCGCCGACCATTCCGCCCGTCCCGGCGATGGCACGACGGTTGCCAAGACCCTGCATCGGATCGAGGAAAGTACGCTGCGCCAGGAGATCGAGGCGGCGGGTTTCAAGCTCGCGGGCGAAGCTGATTTCCTGCGCCATCCCGAGGATCCGCGGGACGCGGCGGTATTCCGTCCGCAGATTCCGACCGATGAGTTCGTGCTGAAATATCAGAAGCCGTTGTGAGGCATCGCGTACGCCTGGCATGACAACCGACCATCAGAACGTGCTGAGCGTTACCAATCTCACCAAAACCTATCGCTCGGCCGGAGAGCAAATCGAGGTGCTGCGCGGGGTGAACCTGAGTATCGCGGCGGGCGAGCGCGTCGCGCTGAGAGGGGAATCCGGCAGCGGCAAGAGCACCCTGCTGCATCTGATCGCGGGACTGGACAATGCTGACGGTGGCGAAATCAGGCTGGCTGACACGCCTGTGTCTGGTCTATCCGATGCCGGCCGGGCAGCGTTGCGGCGCGATCGGCTCGGTCTGGTTTTTCAACAGTTCAATCTGATTCCGAGCCTGAATGTCGAAGACAATCTCGTGTTTCAGTCTCGGATTGCCGGCCGTCACGATGCCACCTGGCATGCCGAACTGGTCGAGCGGCTGGGGCTCGGCGGTTTGCTGAAGCGCTACCCGGAGCAATTGTCCGGCGGCCAGCAGCAGAGGGTCGCGATCGGCCGCGCGCTGGCGGTGAAGCCGCTTCTGCTTCTCGCCGACGAGCCCACCGGCAACCTCGATGAGGCGACGGCGGATGACGTGCTTGCGCTTGCGCGCGATCTCGTCGCCCGAACCGGCTGCGGTTTCCTGATGGTAACCCACAGCGCGCGGCTGGCGGCCACGCTCGACCGCCAGATCAATCTCCATGCGGGACTTGTCGCATGAGCCGCGCCATCTGGGTTCTCGCGGTTCTGTTGAGCCATTGGCGGCGGCATCCGATGCAGCTTACGACATTGCTGATCGGATTGATTTCCGCGACCGCGCTGTGGAGCGGCGTGCAGGCGCTGAACCAGCAGGCTCGCTTAAGTTACGACCGCGCCGCCGCGACGTTCGGCGGCGCCAGAACGGCTGCTCTGGTCGGCCGCGACGGCAAGCCGTTCTCGCAACAGCTTTTCGTCGAGCTGCGCCGCGCCGGCTGGCCGGTGTCGCCCGTTCTCGAAGGTCGTGTCCAGATCGGCGGACGGTCGTTCCGGCTGTTGGGCATCGAGCCCGTCACGCTGCCCGCGGAAGTGGGCAATGCGCCGGCGATCGGAAGAGCGGACTTGCAATCGTTCGTCACGCCGCCGGGACAAACGCTGGTGGCGCCCGAAGCGCTTGCCGAGTTGAACCTGCCGGAAGGCGCAACACCGCCTTCGAGCGGCGGTACGTCGCTGCCGCCGCTGCGCGCCCAGGCGCAACTTGTGCCGGGCGTGCTGGTGGTCGATATCGGCATCGCGCAGCGGCTGCTGAACATGCCGGATCAGGTTTCCCGTCTTTTGATCGGCAAGGCCAAAGCCAGGCGCGCGCCGCTTGAAACCATCGTTGGCGACAGACTGCGCCTGGTCGAGCCAAACGCCGAGAGTGATCTCGAACGCCTCACCGACAGCTTTCACCTGAACCTGACGGCCTTTGGGCTACTGTCATTTGTCGTCGGACTATTCATCGTCAATTCGGCAATCGGGCTTGCGTTCGAGCAACGCCTGCCGATGCTGCGGACCTTACGCGCCTGCGGGGTGTCGGCACGCATGCTGAACGCGGTGCTGCTGGTCGAACTGGTATCGCTGGCGCTGATCGCGGGGATCGTGGGACTGGTCTGCGGCTATCTGATCGCGGCATCGCTGCTTCCCGATGTGGTGGCGTCGCTGCGTGGACTCTATGGCGCACAGATCCCCGGCCAGTTGACGCTCAAGGGCGAATGGTGGATTGCCGGCCTCATCATCAGCGTCGTCGGCGCGCTGGCGGCGGCGACCGCAAGTCTCGCGAAAGCAATCCGGCTTCCGGTGCTGGTTGCCGCGCAGCCCTATGCCTGGCAACAGGCGCAGCAGCGATGGTTGATTTTCCAGAGTGCGCTGGCGCTGGCCGTGTTGGTTGCCGCCGGCTGCTTTCTGTGGTTCGGCGATTCGCTTGTTTCGGGATTTGCCGTGCTCGCGGCGTTGCTGCTTGGCGCCGCACTTGCCCTGCCGGCAATCCTGGAACGCGTGCTTTCTCTCGGTCAGCGACGGGCGCGTCGCCCGCTCGCGGTCTGGTTCTGGGCCGACAGCCGCCAGCAGCTTTCGGGATTATCGCTGGCCTTGATGGCGCTATTGCTCGCGCTCGCGGTCAATGTCGGTGTCGGCACCATGGTGGAAAGCTTCAGCCGGACATTTATCAGCTGGCTCGACGGACGGTTGGCGGCGGACGTCTACATCAATGCATCCAGCGACACGCAGGCGGCCGAGATCAAGGCGTGGCTGCGTGAGCGTTCCGAAGTCGAGGCGATACTGCCGGGCGGCCGAGCCGACTCGCAAATGGGCGGCGCGCCGATCGAAGTTCTCGGCCTGTCCGACCACGCCACCTATCGCGATCGCTGGCCACTGCTCGAATCAACTGCAAACGCCTGGATTCGCCTGCGTCCGGGCGACACCGGCCTCATCAGCGAACAATTGGCCCGGCGCTTGAAGCTTGCGATCGGCGACCGCGTCGACGTGCCTGCGCCGGAGGGTAACTGGACGCTCGAGGTGGTCGGCATCTACGCCGACTACGGCAATCCGAAGGGACAGATTGCCGTCAATATGGCTGCCCTGACCAGACGCTTTCCCGGAATTCCGCAAACGCGAATGGGGCTGCGCGTTGCGCCAGGCCAAATCTCGACGCTGATATCCGCGCTGCAGGATAAATTCGGGCTCGACGACCGCAGCGTCGCCGATCAGGCAACGATGAAGGCCGAATCGACGCGGGTATTCAACCGCACTTTTGCGGTGACGGCGGCATTGAACGCCTTCACCCTCGGGGTCGCCGGCGTCGCGTTGCTGACCAGCCTGCTGACCCTTGGCAATTCTCGCCTGCCTCAGCTAGCGCCGCTGTGGGCCATCGGACTCACGCGGCAGCGGCTTGCGGCCATTGAGCTGTTGAAGACGATGTCGGTTGCGTTGATCACCACCCTGCTCGCGCTGCCGCTGGGCCTCGGGGTGGCCTGGTGCCTGATCGCGGTGGTGAACGTGAAGGCATTCGGCTGGCGGCTGCCGTTTCACGTCTTCCCGCTGCAATTGCTTCAGCTTCTGGGCGTCGCCATGGTGGCTGCGCTGTTTGCCGCACTGATACCCGTTCTCAAGCTGGCGCGCATGCAACCGGCAAGCCTGGTAAAGATTTTCGCCGATGAACGATAATATCAGCATATCCCGACGCGCCTTCGCGGGCGGCGGGCTTGTTGTGGCGCTTGGCCGCAACACTGCGCTTGCGCAGGGCTTTGCCGGGCTGGGCATGAGCGGACAAGGATTCGCGCCCGTCACTCCCGGCAAGACATTTGCTTTTCCGGCCGATCATGGCCCGCACCCGGACCACCGGATCGAGTGGTGGTACGTGACGGCGAACCTCGTGGATTCCGCTGGCGCCGCCTACGGCGCGCAGTGGACCTTGTTCCGTCAGGCGATGACGCCCGGCGCGCAACAGGAGGGATGGGCCAATCAGCAAATCTGGATGGGCCACGCCGCCGTCACCCGCGTCGATACCCACCGCTACAGCGAAGCCTTTGCGCGAGGCGGCGTCGGCCAGGCCGGCGTGGAGACAAAGCCGTTCAGGGCCTGGATCGATTCATGGGAAATGCGCGGGTCGGATCGGATGCGCGAGGAGACCATCGCGCCGCTCGAAATCAACGCATCGGGCACGGATTTCAGTTACGCGCTGCGGCTGGATGCCGATCGACCGCTGGTGCTGCAGGGCGATGCCGGCTACAGCAAGAAATCGGAGCGCGGACAGGCCTCGTATTATTTCAGCCAGCCCTATTTCAAAGCGGCCGGCAGCATCACCATCGACGACAAGCCTCACGAGGTCACGGGCCTGGCCTGGATGGATCGGGAGTGGAGCAGCCAGCCGCTCGCCTCCGATCAAACCGGATGGGACTGGCTCTCGCTGCATCTGACCTCGGGCGAGAAGCTCATGTTGTATCGGCTGCGTCAGAAAGATGGCCACAACGATCTCTACGGCAACTGGATCGAGCCGGACGGCCGTTCCATCGAAATCGCGTCGACCGACAATAGCATGACGCCGACAGCTTTGACCGAGATTGAAGGACGCAAGATCCCGACCGCATGGCGCATTGCGATTCCGAGCCGTTCGCTGACGATCGAGTGTGTCCCATTGAATCCGCGAAGCTGGATGGGAACGAGCTTTCCCTATTGGGAAGGCCCGATCAGCTTCAAGGGCAGCCACGCCGGGTTAGGATATCTGGAAATGACCGGCTATTGAGGTCACGGCCGTCGTTTCTTGAAGGGAAATCCAGCGATGCTTCACTACACAGCACTCGTCACCTGCCTGGCGGTCTTGCTTTACTTCTTCACCATCATTCAGGTGTCGAAGGCGCGCGTCGCATTCGGCATCAAGGTGCCGGCGACATCGGGCAATCCCGACTTCGAGCGGGTGTTTCGCGTCCAGATGAACACGCTGGAATGGATGCCGATCTTCCTGCCTTCGCTGTGGCTGTTCGCGATCTACATCAGCGATCCAATCGCAGCGGGGCTAGGCCTGGTCTGGATCGCCGGACGCATCCTTTACATGACCGGTTATTCGCAAGCCGCCAATAAGCGCGGGCGGGGCTTTGCGATTCAGGCAGGCGCTGCCGTGCTGCTGTGGCTGGGCGCGTTGGGCGCGATCTGCTGGCGCCTCATTCATCCATGAGGGCTGGGCGCGAGTGACTCGAGACCCTGCATCAGCTATCCGGAAGCGATCGAAGTCAGCGATGCCAGCGGCACATTGAACGCGTAGACAAAGCCGCTGGGCTCATAGGTCAACTGCACGTCGCCCTTGAGCTGCTTGCCGAGCGTTTCGATCAGTCGCGTTCCGAAACTTCGGCTCTCCGGAGACCTGACCGCGGGGCCATTCTTCTCCGTCCATTTCAAATGTAGACGCTGCAGCTTGGGATCGAGGGTCCAGGCGATATCGACACGCCCCGTTGGCACCGACAATGCGCCAAACTTCGTGGTGTTGGTGCAGAGTTCGTTGAGCGTCATGGCAATGGCGATCACGGCTCCCGATGTCATCCGGACGTCAGGCCCGGCAATTGAAAATTTCGGCACATCGGGGTTGTCGAAAGCCTCGGTGGCGCCGCGGACAATCTTCCCGAGATCCGCGCTGGTCCATCGCGCCTGCAGAAGCAGGTCGTGCGCTCTCCCCAGCGCCAATAACCGGCCTTCGATCGCATGCTGCGCATGTTCGGCACCCGGCACATTGCGCAGGCTCTGGGAAGCAATGGCGCTGACCGTCGCCAGGGTATTCTTGATGCGGTGGTGCAGTTCCTCGAGGATCAGCTTCTGAAGCTTGTCTGCCGCCTCGCGCTCCCGGGCGTCAATGCCCGCCTGAGCGAGCAAGCCCCGGGCATCGATTTCGGCCTGCGCCAACAGCAGCCGAAGGCTGACGTTCTCCGCCTCTAGAAACTCCTGAGCAGGTGCCCCTCCGTTTGACGAGCGCTGACCTTGGTGACTATCCGTTTCAAACATGACTGACTGTATCACCATATGTCGGCTTCCGCTCATATCATTGCAGGCGTGGTTTTCGGCACAATCGAGCGATTATTGTAGTTTTTCAGTCTGATAATACCGGTTTCAGACGTCGCGGATCATGCTCTGTATCTCGGCAATCATCTCCTTGGCCTCGAGCGGCTTTCCGTGAAAGCGGCTGTCCGCAGGAATATCGATGGTTGCCGGCGTCACTTGCCCGGATACCAGGATGATCTTGATCGGCGGCCAGCGCTCATGCACCGCGTGGGCGAGTTCCAGGCCGTTCATGCTGCCGGGCATCTGGATGTCGGTGAACATCAACGCGATGTCAGATCTGCTTTCGAGGATTGCGACGGCTTCGTCAGCATCCACCGCCTCGACCGAAGTATAGCCCGCGTCTTCCACCATATCGACCGCGCGCATCCGCAACAGCATTTCGTCCTCGACGACGAGAACGACTGCGGGAACAACGGGCTGGTCGAGTGCCATCATGGGGGACGCTTTCGAAGCAAAGGAAGAAAACCAGTTCGCGTCATGGCTCGGAATGGCTGCGAACACAGAGACAAGCATCTCATCGCCAATATGATCCCGATCAACTCAATAATAGCGCAAAGAAACCATCGCGCCGGCGCAAGAGGCGACCGGGCGACCAAGGTCCTGATATCGCTCGTAGTAGGAGCCCACACCTGACGGAAACGCCGCGCTGTCTCCGCATGAGACAGCACGGCGTTCCAGTTCCGAGAAACAAGCTGCGATCAAAACGACCGTTGCTAGGGCCCCTTCGTCAGCGGGCAGCCCGAGTCCTTGGCGGCCGGGAACGCCTTGTCGCCCGGCACCACGGCGAGTTGCTTGTAGTAATCCCAGGGCTTCTTGGACTCGGAGGGCTTTTTGACCTCGAACAAATACAGGTCGTGAACCATGCGGCCGTTCTCGAGCACCTTGCCGCCTTGCGCGAACAGATCGTCCACCGGAAGTTCCTTCAGTTTCTTGGCGACAGCTTCGGTGTCCTTGGTGCCTGCTGCCTTGACGGCCTTCAGGTATTGCAGCGTCGCCGAATAGGTGCCGGCCTGGATCATGTTCGGCATGCGGCCGGTGCGCTTGAAGAAGCGATTGGCGAGATCCCGGCTCTTGTCGTCGCGATCCCAGTAATATCCTTCGGTCAGCACCAGGCCCTGCGCGGCCTCAAGACCGAGGCCATGGACTTCAGCCAGCGTCAGCAACAATCCCGCCAGCTTCTGGCCGCCCTTGACGATGCCGAATTCCGCTGCCTGCTTGATCGAGTTGGTGGTGTCGAGACCGGCATTGGCAAGCCCGATGATTTTCGCTTTCGAGCTTTGCGCCTGCAGCAGGAACGAAGAGAAATCGGAGGAGTTCAAGGGAATGCGAACCGAACCCACTACCTTGCCGCCCTTTTCCTTGACGAGGTCGCCGGTGTCTTTCTCAAGCGCATAGCCGAAGGCGTAGTCGGCGGTCATGAAGAACCAGCTATCTCCACCCGCCTCGACCAGCGCGCCGCCGGTGCCGACCGCGAGCGCGTGGGTATCGTAGGCCCAGTGGAAGCCGTAAGGCTGGCAGGCATCACCGGTCAGACGCGACGTCGCCGCACCCACGACGATGTCGATCTTCTTCATCTGCTTTGACAGATCGTGAATGGCGAGCGCGACCGACGACGTCGTCAGTTCGGTGATCATGTCGACGCCTTCGACCTCATACCAGCGCCGCGCGATACTGGTGGCCAAATCAGGCTTGTTCTGATGGTCGGCGGAGATGACCTCGATCTTGTGGTCCAGCACGCTGCCGCCAAAATCCTCGACCGCCATCTTGGCCGCTTCAAAAGACCACCTGCCGCCGTAGTCGGCATAGACGCCGGACTGGTCATTTAGAATGCCAATCTTGACGCCCTGTGCCGACGCCGGCCCGGCAAATAAGAGGCCGCCCACCGCAATGGCTATCAACAATCCCGACTTCATACTTTTCTCTCCCAGAAAATTTACTATTGCGACCATGATATTTTATAACCCTGCGGCTGCCCATATATTTCAAGTTATCCAATAGTATCGGAGCCCCGCGAGGGACCGATCGAACGATCGTTGTTCTATCATCAGCCGGTGGACGCCGGCTTTTTTGCGCGCGCCGAGCGGTCGGCCAGACCACGGACCACGATGTAGAAGATCGGCGTGAAGATCAGGCCGAACAGGGTCACGCCGATCATGCCGAAGAACACGGCTACGCCGACCGCCTGACGCATTTCGGATCCCGAGCCCGATGAAATCACCAGCGGCAACACGCCGAGAATGAATGCAAACGAAGTCATCAAGATTGGCCGCAGCCGCAACCGGCAAGCTTCGATGACGGCCTCCAGACGATCGCGGCCCTCAAGTTCGATGTCTCGGGCAAACTCCACGATCAGGATGGCGTTTTTCGCGGCGAGTCCGACGAGAACCACGAACCCGATCTGGGTGAGGATGTTGACGTCCTGTCCCATGATCCGCACCCCGATGGTCGCCGCCAGCAGGCACATCGGCACGATCAGGATGACGGCGAACGGCAGACTCCAGCTGCCGTATTGCGCCGCCAGCACCAGGAACACGAACAGCACGCAGATCGGAAATACATAGAGACCGGTATTGCCGCCGGTAACCTGCTGATAGGACAGATCGGTCCATTCGTAGGAAAATCCGCTCGGCAGCGTTTGCTGCGCCAGTTGCTTCATGGTGTCGATGGCGGTTGCCGAACTCGTTCCCGGAGTGGTGTCGCCCTGCAGCTCTGACGAAGGATAAAGGTTATAGCGCGCGACGCGGTCCGGTCCCGATACGTCGCGGAAACTTACAACGCTGCCGAGCATCACCATGTCGCCGGCGGCGTTGCGGGTTCGCAACCGGGCGAGATCGGCGGTCTCCTTGCGGAACGGCAGATCTGCCTGCGCGGTGACATGATAGGTGCGGCCGAAAAGGTTGAAGTCGTTGACGTAGGCCGAGCCGAAATAGGTCTGGATGGTTTCGGTCACATTCTCGATCGGCACGCCGAGCTTCTGCGCCCTGACGCGGTCGATATCGACGAAAACCTGCGGGGTGTTGGCGGTAAAGGGAGAAAACACCGAGGTGAGACCGGGCGCCTTGCGCGCCGCCGCAACAAGCTCGTCGGTGGCCGCCGCCAGCAACTCGGGACCGCGGCCCTGGCGATCCTGGATGCGCATCGTGAAGCCGCCGCCGGTACCTATACCCGGCACCGCGGGCGGCGGAATGACGATAATGAACGCTCCCTGAAGCGCCGACAGCCGCTTGCGCAACTCGCCCGTGATCGCTCCCGCGGACAGCCCCTTCTTCAGGCGCACTTCCGGCTCTTCGAACACCGGGAACAAGGCCGCGGCATTGCCCGCCTGTGTTCGGGTCGCGCCCGAGAAGCCCGCGAAGGCCGCGACGCGAACGATGCCCGGCGTATCGAGCGCGATTCTTTCAATCTCCCGGACCACGTCGGTGGTACGCGTCAGCGACGCCGCGCCCGGCAATTGCACGGAAACGATGACGTAGCCGCGGTCCTGTGCCGGAATGAAGCCCTGCGGCGTGGTGAACAGCAGCCATCCGGCGCTGCCGATCAGGGCGACATAGATCAGCAGCATCATCGCGGAATGCCGGATCACGAAGTTCGCGACGCCGGCATAGCCATGCGACAGACGGTCAAAGCCGCGGTTGAATAGAGCAGTAAAGCCGTCCCAGCCGCGCCCGATGAAATTCCAGCTTGCCGGTGGGCGCTTGTCTTCGTGCGGCTGCAGGATCTGCGAGGCGAGCGCGGGCGAAAGCGTAAGCGAACAGAAGCAGGAAATGGCGGTGGCAACTGCAATCGTGACCGCAAATTGCTGAAAGAATTGTCCGGAAATGCCGCCCAGGAATGCGGTCGGCACGAACACCGCGCACAGCACCAGCGCGATCGAGACCAGCGCGCCGCCGACCTCCTCCATCGTCTTGAGCGCCGCATCGCGCCGGCTCATGCCGTCGCGAAGATGGCGCTCGACGTTTTCAACCACCACGATCGCGTCATCGACCACGATGCCGACCGCGAGCACGAGACCGAACAGGGTCAGATTGTTGATCGAAAATCCCAACGCCGCCATCACCGCGAAGGTGCCGACCAGCGATACCGGTATGGCGACGATCGGGATGATCGCCGGACGCCAGCCTTGCAGGAACACCAGCACGACGATCACGACCAGGATCATCGCCTCGTAGATAGTCTTGATCAGTTCACTGACGGATTGCGCGATGAACTCGGTCGGGTTGTAGCCGATGTTGTAGTCGAGCCCTTTCGGAAACTCCGCCTTCAGCTTCACCATCGCATTGGAGATATTCTTGGCCGTGGCGAGCGCATTGGAGCCGGGCCGCTGGGTCACCAGCAATGCCACAGCCGACTTCCTGAGCAGGAAGCTGTTGGTGGTATATGCCAAAGCGCCCAGTTCGATCCGCGCCACGTCACGCAAGCGCACGGTGCGGCCGTCAGCACCGGCCTTGACCACGATATCCTCGAACTGTTGCGTATCCTTCAGGCGGCCGGTGAAAGTGAGGTTGGGCTGGAACGCGCGGTCGGCGATCGGCGGCTCGGCGATCTGGCCGCCGGTGATCTGCAGGTTCTGGGCGCGGATCGCCGCCAGCACTTCGCCGGCGGTCATGCCGAGGGTCGCGATCTTGTCCGGATCAAGCCACAGCCGCATCGAATAATCGCGCGCGCCGAACATCTGGATATCGCCGATACCATCGAGGCGGAGCAACTGATCGCGCACCTGCAGCAGTGCATAATTGCTGATATAGAGCTGGTCGAAGCTGTCGTCAGGCGACAGCATGAATACCACCATCAGAATGTCGGGGCTGTTCTTGCGCGTGACCACGCCGTTGCGCTGCACCTCTTCCGGCAGGCGCGGCTGCGCGATGGCGACGCGGTTCTGAACCAGCACCTGGGCCTTGTCGAGATCGGTACCGAGTTTGAAGGTGACCGTGATCGTGAGATTGCCGTTCGAGGTCGCCTGGCTGTAGAGGTACAGCATGTCCTCGACGCCGTTGATCTCCTGCTCGATCGGGGCAGCAACGGTGTCGGAAACCGTTTGGGCGGAAGCGCCGGGATATTGGGTGGTGACGACGACGGTCGGCGGAACCACTTGCGGATATTCCGATACCGGAAGCGTGGTGTAGGCGATCGCGCCCACGATCAGCAGCACGATCGACAGCACCATCGCCAGGATCGGCTGATTGATGGAAAGCCGGCCGAGATTCATGTCTTGCTGCCGGTCGGAGCGGCGGGGGCCGTGTGCGGACTGACTTTCGCCCCGACGCGCGCACGCTGCAGGCCATCGACAATCACCCGGTCTTCCGGCTTCAGACCTTCGCGGATCACGCGCAGGCCCTGATCGAGAGGCCCAAGCGTGACCTCCCTCGCCTCGACCGTATCGTCGGCCTTGACGACGAAAACGATCTTGCGCGATTGATCGCTCGCAATCGCGGTGTCCGGCAGCAGCAGCGCGTCATAGGGCGAGCTTCCGATCAGGCGGACCCGGCCGAACTGCCCCGGCAGGATCGAAAAATCCTTGTTCGGGATCACCGCGCGCCCGCGCAGCGTGCCGGTTGAGACATCCAGCCGGTTGTCGAGAAAATCCACCTTGCCGTCATGTGACGGTTTGGTTTCGCCGGTCAGTGACACCTGGACCGGATTTGGGTTCTCGCGCGAGCTGGGGCGCTTGCCTTCGAAATAGAGCCGGTTGTTCTTGAGATAGGTCGCCTCATCCATGTCGAAGTAGATGTAGATCGGATCGAGCGAGACGATCGAGGTCAACAGCGTTCCGCTGGCATTGTCGCTGCCCTGCACGAGATTGCCGACGCTGACGAGATGGCGGCTGACCCTGCCGCCGATCGGGGCCACGACATGGGTGAATTCGATGTTGAGATGGGCTGCCTTCAGCAGACCCGCGGCCTGCATCTCCGCGGCCTTTGCGGCCTGCAGGGACTGCCGGCGCTGATCGACAATGGAATCCGACACCGCCTGGGTTTGATTCAGGGTGAGCGCGCGGTCGAGTTCACGTTTTGCCAGTTCGGCCTTGGCGCGCGCGTCCGAGAGCTGGCCGTCGGCCTGCTCGGCGACGGCTTCAAAGGGGCGGGCATCGATCACGTATAAGAGGTCGCCGGGACTAACGAACGCGCCATCGCGAAACTCGACGCTGGTGACGAATCCACCGACCCGGGCGCGAACCTGGACCTCCTCAACCGCCTCGAACCGCCCGGTGAATTCATCCCAATCCGTGACCGTACGCTTGGTGGGCTGTGCGACCGTGACCGGCGGTGGACCGGCTGCCGCCTGCTGTGGCGGCTTGTCCCCGCAACCGGACAAGCTGAGGGCGAGCAGCGCGATCAGCGGCCGGAGGTGACAGAGCGAATGGATCCTGGAAGCTCCGGTTTGAGCCGAACGCTTCGATTTTTCAGTCGCGCTCAATTCCATCTCCTTTGCACTTTTTGCCACAATCGATGGAGGCGGCTGTCATAATGTTCCCGCGGTGGGGTCAAGATGAGATCGGCTGCCAGTCTGTTCAAGAACCGGCCTGGATCAAGCAAAATAGTTTATGCATCGCCGGGTGTCTTTCAAAACATAACGATCGAATCGACCGATAGAATTGGAATAAATCGCCGGAAAGGCGATATTGAGCGGCCGGTGCGGCGTCTAGCTAGCCAATCGGCTGGGGGAACAAGGTCCGACATGCACGCGCCTCAATCTCAGGCATCGCCCGATCAGGCTAAAGCGCAGGATTCCAAGCGCGGCGCCGATCATATCGCACCGGATTGCGCCGGGCAGAATTTCTACGCGATCGATCGCGGCCTGCGCGATCTTCTCCGGCTATATCTGGAGCCGAATGATCTTCGGCGGCTCGAGCCGCATTTCGACCGACTGGGCGCGCTGGCGGGGGGCCGGCTGGATGAACTGGCCAGGACCGCCGACAAGCACCCGCCGGTCTTGAATGCCCGCGACCGTTTTGGCCGCGATGAGGACTGGATCGACTACCATTCGTCCTATCGCGAAATGGAAGCCATCGCGTTCGGCGACTTCCAGTTTCACGCCATGAGCCACCGCGCCGGCACGCTGGACATGGATCGCCCGCTGCCCGCCGTCGCCAAATACGCGCTGCAATATCTGTTCGTGCAGGCCGAGTTCGGACTGATGTGTCCGATCAGCGTGACCGACACCTCGATCCATCTCATACGCAAGTTCGCCAGCGCCGAACTCAAGGATTATCTGTTGCCGAAGATGCTGTCGGCCGATGCTGCGACGCAGTGGAAAGGCACCCAGTTCATGACGGAGCGGGCCGGCGGCTCCGACGTCGGCGCGATCGAAACCACCGCGAGCTGCGAGGACGGGGTGTGGCGGCTCTATGGCGACAAATGGTTTTGCTCGCACGCCGACGCGGACGTGGCGCTGCTGCTGTCGCGGCCGGAAGGCGCGCCCCCTGGCACCAAGGGACTTGCGCTGTTTGCCCTGCCCCGCCGGCTGGAGGACGGCCGCCGCAATACCTATCGCATCGTTCGTCTCAAAGACAAATTGGGCACCCGCTCAATGGCAAGCGGCGAGATTCGGCTGGAGGGCGCGGTCGCCTATCTGGTCGGGGAAGCCGACCAGGGCCTCAAGCAGATGATGGAGCAGGTCAACCTGTCGCGGCTTTCTCACGGCGTTCGCGCCGCCGCGATGATGCGGCGCTGCGTCAACGAGACGATGGTTTGCGCGCGCAGTCGCGTCGCTTTCGGCAAGACCATTATCGAATACCCCCTGCTCCGCCGACAGCTGTTGAAGATCGCCGTGCCGTCCGAGCAGGCGCTCTCGATGTTTCTTTTTGCCGCTGATGCCATGGACCGCGCCAATGCCGGATCGCAGGAAGCGGAAAGTACTTTGCGAATTCTCACGCCGCTGCTGAAGTTTCGCGCCTGCCGCGACAACATTCCGGTGGCGACCGGCGCCATGGAAGTCCGCGGCGGCAACGGCTACATCGAGGAATGGGTGCAGCCGCGACTGGTCCGCGATGCCCATATCGGCGTGCTCTGGGAAGGCACCAGCAACATCAACGCGCTTGATATCGTCACGCGTGCGGTCGGCAAGAGCCGCGCCCACCGGACGCTCGCGGGCGAACTGCAGAAATTGCTGGATGAAGCTACGCCGATCCCGGCAGCTTTCAGGAACCGCCTGCGCGTCGCGCTCGAGCGGACGCTGGTTTTCGCCGAGCGCGTCGCGGCCGAGCCCGCGCTGGAAGCGAGCGCGCGGCAGGTCGCAAGCAGCCTCTACCACGTCACCAGCAGCATCCTGATGATCCGGGAAGCAGCCCAACCGGGGGCCGACGCGCGCAGGGCGCTGTATGCGAGGTTTGTGCTCGAACATCGCCTGAGCGCGCAAGACCCGCTTGAGACCAGCCCCGGCGATTGGGAACGCGACGCCGCGGAGATCATATTTTCGGAACGGAAGGTTGCGCTTGCCGAGATCGCCGGGCTGCTGAGTTAGCCTGTCATTCCGGGGCGACGCGACGCGTCGAACCCGGAATCTCGAGATTCCCCGATGTGCAATTGCACATCTGAGGTCTGGTCCTTCGGACCATCCCGGAATGACGATTTCAACCGCTGTCGCGCAGAACCAGCTCGAAGCCGAGATCGACCTGGCGCGGTCCGCTGCGCGTCATCATCAGCTTCGCGGCGGTGCGGCCGATGGCGTCGCCGTGAACGCGGATGGTGCTGAGAGCAGGCGCAATCAGCCGGCCCATTTCCAGATCGCCAAGGCCAATGACGGCGACCGGCTGTTCCGAGGCCGGGCCAATCCGCTGTAATCCGGCGGCGCGCAGGCCGGCCATGAAACCAATGGCATGCGCATCATTGGCCGCAAACACCGCGTCCACACCGGGCAGGTTCGCCAGCGCGGCGACGCTGCCCGACGCGTTGCGCTCCAGAATCAACCGGCGCGGAAGCTTCGCACCCAGCTCAAGGGCCGTGTCCTTGAATCCATTCCAGCGGCGTGTGGCCCTGGGATCGTCGCCGCCGATGAAGGCGAGTTCCCGGCGGCCTTGCGCGACCAGATGCCGCGCGACCGCAACCCCGGCCTGGTAATTGTCGAAGCCGGCGACGGCGTCGATCGGCGCCGCCGGAAGATCCCATGTCTCCGCGACCGGAATGCCCGCACGCCGCAGCAACCTGGCGCCATCGTCCGTCGCGGGCGAGCCCACCATGATGATCGCCTCGGGGCGCCGCGACAGCAAGGCTGCGAGCATGTGATCTTCCCGCGCGGCGTCGTAGCGAGACTGCGCCAGGATCACGGCGTAACCGAGCGGCTCCAGTTCGTCAGACAGGCCCTGCACGGTATCGGCGAAGATCGAATTGGCGATCGTCGGCACCAGCACGCCGACCGAGCTGGTGCGGGCACTTGCCAGCGACCCGGCCACCTGGTTCGGCACGTAACCCAGTTCCCGCATCGCCGCCTCGACCCGGCCGCGCGTCTCGGGCGCCACAAGGTTGGGCAGACGCACCACCCGGCTGACCGTAATCGACGATACGCCCGCCAGCCTGGCCACGGCGGACAGGGTTGGCGCGGAATGCGGCTCGTTGGGTCCGGCGGTGGTCATGTGAGTGAGACTACCGAAATTCCCACCAAAATACATGATTTCGCCTTGCGCCAGATCAATGACAGCGCTACCATTTCGTTGCAGGTGCGCGCGACCGGCCGAATGACAGCGCTGTCATATGGCCGACTCAAGCCAGAAAACCCGCCTCACGACGTGGGTGGGAAGCAACAAGGAGAGAAGCCGGATGATTTCAGAGCAGGATGTACAGGCCTACCAGCGCGACGGCGTGATCGTGGTGCCGGAAGTATTGGGTGCCGACACGCTGACCCACGTGCGCTCGGTGATTGCGGAGCTGGTCGCGAGCTCGGCCCAAACCATCGAACACACCGATGTCTACGACCTCGAGCCCGGCCATACCGCCGAAAGCCCGCGCGTGCGCCGCATCAAGACACCGCACAAGGTGCATGCGCTGTTCGACGAGATCGTACGCAGTGCCCCCGTGCTCGACATCCTGAAGCAATTGCTCGGCCCGGGCTTGCGGCTGCATGGCTCCAAGCTCAACATGAAGTCGGCGCAATACGGCTCGCCGGTGGAGTGGCATCAGGACTGGGCGTTCTATCCGCATACCAACGATGATATTCTGGCCATCGGCGTGCTGCTGGACGATTGCGATCTTTCCAACGGACCGATGCTGGTGACGCCGGGCACGCATAGGCGCGAGGTCTGGAATCACCACGGCGATGACGGCTGCTTCGCCGGCCTGATCGATCCCGATCTCATCAAGGACGAGATCGAGCGCGCGGTGCCCTGCATGGGAAAGGCCGGCAGCATGTCGTTCCACCATGTCCGGGCGCTGCACGGATCCGCCATGAACACCTCGGACCGACCGCGCAATCTCCTGCTGTACGAAGTCGCGGCGAGCGACGCCTGGCCGCTGATGGGCGTGAAGGATTTCGACGAATTCAACAGCCGGCTGCTGTCAGGCGAACCAGTGGTAGCGCCGCGCATGACCAACGTTCCCGTGCGCCTGCCGCTGCCGCCTGCCAAGCGGCAGGGATCGATCTACGAGACGCAGTCCGCGGCGAAGAAATCCTACTTCACCCGCGCGGCCTGACTTTTTTGCGAACGCGCTCGTGCGACGCACGGGCGCCATCCACGACAGGCGACCAATAAGACGGTCAACAAAACAATGACAAAAAATCAAAACGGGGGAAACGATGACGAAGATCATAGCCGATAGTGCCATTCGCTCGCGCCTGCGCGTGATTCTGGCGGCGAGTATCGGGTCCGCGCTCGAATGGTACGACTTCTTCCTGTACGGCACCGCCGCCGCGCTGGTGTTCGGCGAGTTGTTCTTTCCGAAGAGCGATCCCGTGGTCGGCACATTGCTGGCGTTCCTGACCTTCGGAGTCGGCTTCGTGGTTCGGCCGCTCGGCGGCATCCTGTTCGGTATCATGGGCGACCGCTTCGGGCGCAAACCTGTGTTGGTGGCGACGCTGTTGATGATCGGCGTCGGCACCACACTGATCGGCCTGTTGCCGACCTATGCTCAGATCGGTTATTGGGCTCCCGCGCTGCTGGTCGCGATGCGCGTGGTGCAGGGCTTGGGCGCCGGCGCCGAATATGGCGGCGCGGTGATCTTCCTGGTGGAGAACGCGCCACCAAAACATCGCGGCTTCTGGGGCAGCTTCGCACCGCTCGGCGTGTCGATCGGCAATCTGCTCGCGGCTGGCGCGTTTGCGCTGGTGACGCTATTGCCGCGCGAGGATCTGATGACGTGGGGCTGGCGCCTGCCGTTCCTGGCGAGCTTCCTGCTGATCATGGTCGGCATTTACGTTCGCCTGCGTATCACCGAAACGCCGGTGTTCACCGAGGCCGTGGTGGCGCGCGGCAAGATCGAGCGCAATCCGGCGATGGAAGCACTGAAGCGGCATCCGCGGAATTTCCTCGTGGTGCTTGGGGCGCGGCTGGCTGAAAACGGCCTTGGCTACCTGTTTCCGGTGTTCGGCCTCAGCTACGTCATCACCACGCTGGGTGTACCAAAAGCCGATGCGCTCAGCGCGCTGATGCTGGCCTTCGTCATCGAGCTCTTCACCATTGTGGGCTTCGCCACGCTTTCCGATCGTATTGGCCGCCGCCCTGTTTATATGTTCGGCGCGTTGGCCGGCATCGCCTGGGCCTTTCCGTTCTTCCTGCTGGTCGGAACCAAGGAGTGGATCTGGATCGCGGTGGCCTTCATCGGCGCCCGTGCGGTGGTGACGGCGGCGATGTTCGGGCCGCAGGCCGCCTATTTCGCCGAACTGTTTCCGCCGCAGCGACGCTTCGCCGGTTTTGCTTTTGCCCGCGAACTGGGCTCATTGCTGGCGGGCGGACCAGCACCGTTCGTGGCGGCCGCGCTGGTGGCCTGGTCCGGAAGCTGGTGGCCGGTCGCCTGCTATGCGGCCTTCCTCGCGGCGTGCACCGCGTTCGCGATCTGGTGTGGTCCGGAGACCTATGAGGAAAGCATCACGGTCGATAATACCTCTGACGGCAAGATGCACGCGGCCGCCGTGCTGCAGCAAGCCTGAGGCAAGTCTTCGGGGATGGCGCAGCAACTTCGCATCCTGCAGTCGCTTTGGGCGATGGAGCGGCGGCGGACTGACGAGGCAGAGTGGCCATTGCAGACGCAACTTGAGATGATCCGCGACGCCGGCTTCGACGGCGCCGGCGTCCGCTTCATCGATCCGGCGTTCGCTGCCGAGGCGACCTCCTTCCTGCGCGCGCACGGCATGATCTGGCAGGCGCAGTGCTACCCGACCAATGTCGACGACCTGAAACCGGTGCTGGAATTGGTGGCGCGGTTTGGGGCCGACCACGTCAACCTGCAGCCGAATGTGCGGCCGCAGCGGCTCGAGGATTGCATTCCGTTGCTCGAGGGATGGCGGCGGCTGGCCGACCAGGCCGGCGTGGCGGTGCATGTCGAAACCCACCGCGACCGCATGACCACCGATCTGTTCTTTACATTGCGACTGCTGGATTGCTTTCCCGACCTGCGGCTGACGGCCGATGTTTCGCATTATCTGGTGGGCCGCGAATTCGCCTGGCCCGTGGATGAGGTCAATCACGCCTTGATCCATCGTATCCTCGACAACAGCTGGGGCATTCATGGACGGATCGCCAGCCGCGAACAGGTACAGATCTCGCTGGGCTTTCCGCAGCACCAGGGCTGGGTCGGACTGTTCATGGACTGGTGGGAATACGCCATTCGCTCGTGGCGGAAACGCGCCAAACCCGACGCGGTGCTGACTTTCCTGTGCGAACTCGGTCCGCCGCCTTACGCCATCACCGGCCCTGACGGCGCCGAACTATCGGACCGCTGGCAGGACGCGCTGGTCATGAAGGATATGGTCAGGGCGTTGTGGCAACGCATCGTCGACGAAGACACGTCCGCCGGACGCTCGAAACCGCACTGAAGAAATTGGCGCCTAACCGACGCTGATACGGCGAGCGCCGATGTCTGCTACCTGGCGTAAAACGGACATCCTGTGCGTTCAACCAGCCTTTTGCCGAGCCTTGATCACTTCAAATTTCGAAAGCGCTTGTTCAAATTTCTTATTGAAGAGCCACATCGCATCAAGAACTTCGCGGAAGGTTGCAGATGTTCTTGCCCTGTCAGCTTGTCCAAAGGCGAAGATGCTATTGTTTCGCAGATATCTCATGATGGTCGGATCGGAAACCCTGTAGTCGACCAGGCTGCCTGACTTGAGTGCGGATCTTGTCGGAGTGGGAATAATTTGTATGAGCTCAAAAAACTTCATTTGATCGATCGGGTTTGGGAGTGTTTTCACGATCACGGGTATTTGCGGGAAGAGGTCTGCATGTGCGTTCATCAGGGCATCTCTCACGGCGGTCCAGTGATTGAACCGACGATCCAAATTACCGGCCCGCGCCTCTTCCTTGTCATCGCGAGCGTTTAATTGGGGATCCAAGGCTGCTATCGACTTCTTGATTGCCTCCCACTTCTTTCGACCATTTTGATCTTCAGATGGTCCTGTTTGCAAACTGCCCTTGTATTTATTCGAGCGCGCATTCCCTATATTTTGGTTGCCATTTGTCTCCGCAAAAAACAGGCCCAGGCTGATACGCCCCGCCACTTCAGCATTGGTCGCATCAAGGCCCTTGGCTCGCGCAATAGCCGCTCCCAAGTCGACAACGTCCTTGAATGCGGTAGCTGAATTTTGTGCGTTGACGGGTGGCGCCTCCAGGACGTCGAATAGCTTCCTGTACTCATCGACCAGCGGTTCATTGTCGGCATCAAAGTACGCCGGAGGAATTTCGAATTTATTGGGCCTTCCGATTTTGGACGGAACGGCATCCGTGAGATCTTTGTACGCACTCATGATGTTGATGCGCGCAAGGTAGAGTGCTTGTCCTGGCAAGTTCGGAAGCCGTTGATTCGAATCGATCTGGCGGCGCCGCTCGCCCAAGATCGACTTGAAATGGCTCAATGCGTTGTCGTAGCTATTGAGTGCATCCGATTGCTTTTTCGCAAGTGCGATTGGCTGCCCCATTGCCGGGGACGTGAAGATGAGATTGCCCGGCAACGAGAGCAAGATTCCAAGAGCAAGAGCTGCCTCGGTCGCGCTGATATGACTTCTTATCCCCATGGCGCATTTCCCAATGCCCGTGGTTTCACCGGCTAAGTGGATCGTAAACTACAAAAGCGCAGCTTCGCGAGCCTCAAATCCGGTTCAGTGTCCGCTTCACTTTTCGGATCTCGCTCGATATCTGACTTGAGCCCGTAATGCGCATCCAAGCGGACATCCGCCGACGCCTCTAAATTTATGGATTCACGCCCTGGCCTGCCACGCCTGTGGGCCTTGCGCAGACAGCCCAATTTATTGAAGCGGATCAATGTGAATTGCCCGACGTGCTAAATTCTGTCGTTTGCGCCGCGATGCCGAATGACGTCCTGTAAAAAAATCCACTGCCCGACGGGCCAGATTTGGTGTGATCGCGGCTGTCGAGTCCCATAGCAAAAAATTTTGCTGTTTCGCGCCGACCCAAATCACTTCTATAACCGCCGCTGTCTCGTCCCAC
>Ga0193726_1000184_pt1 | contig 86248 bp, 76 predicted proteins | sample H2c1metaG_FD_144928 | JGI IMG/M metagenome (GOLD analysis project Ga0193726, IMG submission 144928) | Soil microbial communities from a riparian zone of the East river system, Colorado, United States - H2c1 | ecosystem: Environmental > Terrestrial > Soil > Riparian zone | place: USA: East River... | reverse complement strand
ACCCAACGACACCGAGAGCCCGGTGGCCCGGTCCGATTATTACCAAGGGGACAAGGGCAACTTGGTGAACACCCAAATGGCGCAGTCGGATCTCCCGGGCGAGGCGACTCCTCAGGGTGAGTATTCTCCAGGATTGATGAACACCGACTACGTGACGCAGGACATGTCGACCCCCTATGTCCGCTACGATGACACCACACACGACTATAGGGACGACCCCCTACACAACTGGCCTCAACGCCATCTCACAGGGACGAACGATGTCTGAACTAGGTGACCTCACGGACTACTTGAAAGAGGGCTCCGCCGTTTCCAACCTCGATTGGTTGGACGTGGATGCGAAGGCTTATCGCGAGCTGGACACCCTGCCCAAGCAGAATCTCGACGTGGTCCCGGACCTCGAAGCGCTTTGGCGTCATCGAGACGAACCGGCCTCGAACTTCGTGCCCAACACAGGGGCTCCTAGGACGATGGGCGACTTGTCGGAAGTTCATGGTCGTTTGGCGATGGAGATGGCCTCACCGGGCCTTCTGCGAACCGCCCGTTTGGCGATCATGCAGACGACCGATCCTACGAAGATCCGAAGTATTCTGGCGACCCGCTACGACGGGACAGCTCTTTCGAACGCCAAGACAGCGTTGGCGGAGGTGTTCGCAGAACGAGGACTCTTGGGTCGCTACTACGTGGCCGCTCAGGACTTCCCGAATTGCAACCGTGGCTCCAAAGAGGCGTCGGACTTCGTGCGAAGGTACGCACCTGAAGCCAAGTTCGTAGTGGCCAAGACGGCTTGCGGGGATTGCAGCCACCGTCACGTGACGAACGGGGCAAGCCATTGCGGGGTCTTCCACAAGCAGATCCAAATGGATGTCCCGTACACGGACAATCTGGCTTCGGATGTCGAGCGCACCCAACAGGCGAAGGGTATGGGCGTTCAAGCTTCGGCCGGTACGCCTCGTGAGCGCATTCAAAGGGCTTTCCTGGCCTCTCAAGAGGCGGTTGGCCAGGCTTTCAGTGGCCATCAGCAGTACGCCCCGCCTCAAGCCAAGGTGGACACTCAGCAGGTGCTGATTGCGGCTTCGAGCTTGACCAAGAAGCGGGATCTGGAGTCCCAGCAGAAGATGGCGGCCCTCAAGGCCCGTCCCGTTATCGCGTTCCTCCGCAAGGAGATGCTCAAGGGTCGGACGGAGTCTGAACTAGCGCACGGGCTTCGTTTGGCGTTCGACCTCCGGGATCTGGAAGCCACGAAGGCCGAGTGGGGTCCCACTTACAAGGAAGCGGGCTTGTACGGGGCCGTCTACCTGACGCAGGACTCGTTCGACGACTGCCGCGTGGGCGCCGACTACATCAACCGTCACGCTTCGAAGGTTCGTGCGGTTGTGGCGGGCGAGAAGTGCAGCTCTTGCATCTTCAACAAGGTCGGCCGCTGCATGATGTACGGCCGCAAGCTGGTCGCCAACGCGACCGACCTGTACACGAACGAAACCGTGCAAGCGGTCGTGGACGAGCAGCGGATCGCTGGCAAGCTGCCCCAGGAAGCGTCCCGGATGAAGTGGGGGTCCACACCTGTCGAGGCTCTCAAGAACATCCACAACGCCTCCTCGATGCCGGTAGCTAGCATCACGCAGCAGTCGCAGCGGGGCAGCATCGAGACCGCTTTCTACGGAAGCTCTCATCAGGTTACCGCCGGTGAGCTGACGAAGCGCAATATCCTCAAGAAGGCGGCCGAGTACCTGAACGAGGGCCTTTACGGGACCGATCTCTTGATGGCTCTCCGTCAGGCGTTCGATCCCCGAGCCCTCTTGGCGACGGGACCGGAGCTTCGAGCTGTCTTGGCTGAGCAGGGCCTCCAGGGGTTCAAATATATCGACCCCACTGTGTACGACGACTACGGCAAGGGCTGCCAGCGGGCCGCTAGCCTCCATCGTTCACGTGGGGCCGTGAAGTATGCCAAGGTCGGCGACAAGTGCAGCTCTTGCGTGCACCAGACCCGTATTGGGCATTGCTCGGTGCTCAACAAGCAGCTCGTGGTGGAGCCGCCCTACATCGACAAGTACGCCGAACAGCAGGCCATGCTGGCGTCGGGTCCCGCTAATACGATGCCCAATGCTGAGGCTTTGATGGCCAACAACGGCTTGACGATGATGCAGGAGTACCAGCTCCAGCATCACGAGGCTTCGATCGAATTCAACCCCGAAGGCCAGAAGTTCAGCACTTCGATCCAGTTCGGGAGTCACGAGATCAAACTGTGAAGAACAGCATCGAGTCCGTTCGTCGGGTGGTGGCGGCTTACCGCCACCGTCGGGCCGATCAGGTTCCTGGTGCTCGCCAGAAGGCCAAACAGAACGTCACGCCCATCAACAAGCCTAAGGGCATCGACCGTGACGTGGTCAAAGACAACGGCGTTTCGAAAACCAAGGGTGAGGACATCATCAAGCCTCATAGCCGAGATATTCAGCCAAAAGACGTGTTTCCTGCGACCCCCAACAACACTGGGGTCCTCAGCCTTGTTCAATCGGGCAAGGATTTGTCCAACGCTTTGGATAAGCAAGTCCCGAAAGACAAGGGTTACGACGTTGCCTACAACCTGTCCCAGTATTTGATCCGGACAGAGGGCAACGGCGGTGAGGGAACCGAAGAAGGGAAGAAGAAGTAGCCATGTCCGACGATACCGAGATCTACAACGATGACGAGGCTGACGCTGAAGCTGAGGCCAAGAAGGCTCAAGAGCAGAAGGCCGTCGATTCTCAGCGACCGTTGGCTCACGCCAATGGCACGGTGGTGCCCATCCATGCGGCAACCGGAGCCATCAAACGAGGACCCGGCCGCCCGAAGAAGATCCGAACGGAACCCACAAGGGACGACCTCATCTATCACGCGGAGATGATTCGCCAGAAGACTGCGTTCATCAACGCGGACCCCCTCGTACGTTCGACGGGTGAGCGTCAAGAATCGATCGAGACCCTTCAGAGGGTGAAGGAGGAGATCGCCCGTGAATCGGCGGCCCTGCACTTCCAGCGCATCGAAGAGGAAAAGTACGGCAAGGACACGTCGCAGATGTCGAGCCGCCGTATTGCGGCTTTGCGTGAAGTGGCCCATCTCGAACTAGAGATTCGTCGCTTGGGCGCTACGATGATCGACCTCAAGGGTGAGAAGTTCCAGAAGATCTTTGCGTTCTTTTTGGAGACCGTTCGAGCAGCGGCCGGTGATGTGCTTTCCCCCGAGATGATCGACCTTCTCTTCAACCGTTTGGAGACCAAGCTCGAAGGGTGGGAGGAAAAGGCTCAGAACCTATGAACCGCCGTTCGTTCATGCAGATGCTGGGGCTCACCTCAGCATTGCCTTTGGTGGCAGGCTTCTCCGTGAAGCCCGAATCCTCCGAACCCTCCATCATCGAACTAGTGGACTCAGGTGCTCTTGGGGTTCCGAAGCTGTTTCCCGCACAGCGCTTCATACTGAAGATGATGTACGGTCTCGAACTAGATGCTCGGGAGCGTCAGTACTTGGTTCGCTTGGAGCGGACAGGTCGTTGCACGCCCGCTCGTCAGGGTTCGCAAGAGGCGGTGCTCATTGTGGGCCGTCGTGGCGGGATGTCTTGGCTAGGCCAGACGGTCCAGTTGTACGAGACCCTCAAACTCCTACGGACTCAAGGATCTGAGCCCAGAGGTGTGATCTCTGTCTCTCACGACAGGGCTTCGGCCGGTGTTCACCTTGACGTTTATGCCGCGTGTTTGGCGGAATCTCACCTTCAGCCGTACTTGAAGAACCGGACTGCTTCTTACCTGAACTTCGAAGGTGAAGGCGGGGGCCGGGTCAGGGCTATGTTCAAGTCCGCCCAGGGTAAGGATCTCAGGGGCCTTCGTGCATCATCAGTGGTGCTCGACAATGCCGCCTATTTTCAGGACCTCCCGCTCATCCACAGCATAGTGGCGCCCTGCGGGGGCCGGATCACCATCACGACGACCTCCGATGGCTCGAAGACGTTCAGGGATTTCTATCGTCAGGCTAAACAGCGGGGTGCTCTTACCCTGAGGATCCCTACGCAGGATGCTAACCCGACCATTCCTTCAGACTTTTACTCAAGGGAGCGGGACCATCTGGGTCTTCGGAGCTTCGGTCTTGAGTATGAGGCCCGGGTGTGAATCGTGGCCGACAACAAAAAGGGCATCGCCCATTTAGCCCGCCAGGTGGGCCAACAGATCCGCCTTCAGGCGGGTGAAGCGGCAGCGGGCGGCAGCGAAGGCGGCCCCACACGCATCTTCAGTGTGCTGGACTACATCGAGCAGCCGTGGGGGCTGGACATGAAGCTGTTCCCCGCACAGCGCTTCCTGGTCAAGCTCTATTACAACTTGCCGCTCGACGAGACACTGCCCGAGGACCCGCTCAAGCGTATCCAGATCCCGGACATGTTCAACACGAAGATCCGGTACGAGTTCACGGAACGGGAGTACCTGAAGTTCCTTTTCGACGAGGGTCGTTGCAACATCGGGGAGCAGGACCACGAGCGTCGGGAACTAGTGCTCGCGATCGGTCGTCGAGCAGGCAAGACGACCCTCTCGGGCATCTTTGCTAGCTACGAGGTTTACCGCCTCCTCAACTTGTACAACCCTCAAGAGTACTACGGGTTGCCGAACGGTAATCGTATTCAGATCATCTCGGTCGCTACCGACAAGGAGCAGGCCGGTTTGTTGTTCGGTGAGGTGACGACTCACTTGGCGAAGTGCAACTACTTCACGCCTTTCGTGACCAACAACACTCTGTCGCACGTGAACTTTCGCACGCCCTACGACATCGAGAAGTTCGGTCCCACGTCACGTCAGGACAATGGTAAGTTCGTCAGCTTCAACGGCAAGGCGAGCCTTCGCGTCACCTTCAAGAGCTGCATCGCCAAGGGTCTTCGTGGTGCAGGTAACATTGTCATCATCCTTGATGAGGTGGCCCACTTTCAGGACAAGGGCAACAGTTCGGCCGACGAGATCTACAACGCTGTCGTGCCGTCAGCTGCCGCCTACTCGAGGAAGAACCCCGAGACGGGTCGCCCGGCGATCGACTCTCGGACGGGTAAGCAAGTACCGGTCGACAGCCGGATCATCCTGATTTCGTCACCCCTAGGTAAGAGTGGCAAGTTTTACGAGAAGTTCGACCTTGCGATGCGGGGCGGTGAGGGAGCGTACAACATCCTCGCCATTCAGGCCCCGACTTGGGAGATCAACCCGACGGTCGCCAGCTCGTACTACAAGGAGAAGTACCACGAGAATCCCACCTCATTCATGGTTGAGCACGGGGCTCAATTCTCGGATCAGGCACGAGGTTGGATCGAACGAGAGACGGACCTCACGGAGTGCATCAACCCTGCGGCCCGCCCCAAGATCATGGCCACTCCGCGGACGCCCCACCAGATGGGGATCGACGTGGGCCTCATTGGGGACGGTACCGCTATTGCAATCACTCACATCGAGGATAGCCGGGTCATCCTCGACTACCATGAGGTTTGGTATGCAGGGATGGACTGGCGAGAGGCGAATCCTCATCTCGAAAATCGGTACCCCACCGACTACGCCAAGGTCCTGAAAGATGTAGAGCGCCTTGATTTCGATGAGATCGCCAACTGGATCGTGGCCCTTACTAAGAAGTTCCACATTTCATCCGCTATCTTCGACAGGTGGAACGGCATTCCTTTGGAGCAAGCGCTTCACAAGCGAGGGCTCCGTCAATTCAAGAGCGAGTTCTTCACGCGAGATCAGACCAGCAAGATCTATCAGGCGGCGAAGATGCTCATGTACGACAAGAAGCTTGAGCTTTACGACTGGCCCCTCCCTGAGCGAGCCAAGGGTGATGGAGGCCGGCACTCCCCGCTCATTGCCGAGCTGTTGACCCTACAGGCCAACCACGTCTCGAAGAATACGGTGTTGGTAGCGGCTCCCCAGAAGGCTGGAGCGCACGACGACTTGAGCGATGCGTTGGTGCGAGCGATTTGGCTTTCACACGACCAGCTGTTGAACCAGAAGCACACCGCTCACGGCACGCCCTACCGCCCTGCCGTCTCTTCGGGCGGGATGACCCCTCAACGGTACCAGATGAGCCGTGCTCGTCACCATGGCATCGGGGATCGAAGCACTCTAGGTATGCGCCCAAGGTCGAGATAATGGACGACGCACCCGCAGTCCCATTGGTCTTCGCCAATCGTGTGATCCGTCAGTTTGCGGACCATCTGGGCATTACCCAGACCATCCGTCCTCGGGACTACATGATCATCCGCTTGGTCTTCCGAAAGCTCGGGGGCCAATGGGATGCGTTCATCCACGGGGACATCAAGCAGATCACGACTCTGGAGAAGGTGATCACCAACTGGGGCAAGGTGAAGAAGCCGGACGAGCCTGAAGAGGAAGAGATCTGATGGCCACGCCCGAGCAGTTCCGCACCCGGGATTGCGTCATCCTGTACAAGGGTGACGCTTATCCGGTCACTGTGGACGACACTATGGCCAAAGGTGGCTGGAGCGGCGGGCAGGGCGTCCAATGGGTAGGTTCGTCCAAAGACGAGTTCTTGGTCACGTACTCGGATGGCTACTACGCGGGCTTCCTTCTTTGGGGTTCGGATGAGTCCTCGGATCGCTTCACGGCGATGACCCGCAACCAGCCGGCGTACAAGTTTGCAACGGCTGGTGCTGGGGGTTGGATCATCATGACGACCTCGTATGAGAAATACACGTACGCTTCCCGGCAATCGGGGCCTCTCGTGCTCATCACCTACAATGCGAGCGACCGTCTGGTGTTCTCGCTTCGAGGCTTTTGGACGAACGAGGACGAGTGGACCCTAGCTAACGACCCCCGAAAGCCCAACAACTACTACATCGGCTTCGTCATGCAGGGTCCGACGGTCGCTACTGAGCAGTACCTGACCATTCAGGTGTCCATATGAGCGAGATTTTTCGCACTCGGGACTGCGTGGTGTTCTTCAAGGGGGACTCGTACGCGGTTACTATTTCGGATGCCATGCATCAAACCGGCTGGCTCGGCGGTCAGGCCGCCATGTGGACCGACTCTTCTGTCGACGAGTTTCGGGTCACGTACTCGGACGGCCTGTACGGCGGTTTCATGCTCTGGGGCTCCAACGAGCCTTCAGACCAATACGTGTCTTTCGTCCAGAATCAGACGACCTACAATTACACGGTCCTGTGTCTGGGCGGATGGCTGATCTCGACGACGACTTTCGAGAAATACACGTACGCTTCCCGGCAATCGGGGCCTCTCATACCCATCACGTACACGACGGGCCAGCGGCTTCTGTTCTCGCTTCGAGGCTTTTGGACGAACGAGGATGAATGGACACTGGCCAACGATCCTCGGAAGCCCAACGGGTTTTTCGTGGGGTCTGTGGTGCAGATCCCCAGCGTCCTTAACGAGAATTACTTGGGAATCCAAACGGCGATCTGATGAGCGAAATTTTCCGCACTCGAGACTGCATCGTCTTCTTCAAAGGCGATTCCACCACCGTGACGGTGTCGAGCGCCATGGTGTCCGGCGGATGGGCAGGCGGGCAGGGCGTGCAGTGGACGGGTGTCACCCAAGACGACCGGGTGGTGACCTATTCTGGTGGTTTTTACGGGGGATTCTTGGTTTGGGGTTCAGCCGAACCGGGGGATCGCTTCACGGCGATGACCGACCAGCAGACCACCTATCGTTACGCTACGATGTTTTTTGGTGGGAATCTGATCTCGACATCCACGTACGAGAGGTACACGTACGCTTCTCGCCTCAGCGGCCCTCTCGTGCTCATCACCTACAAGCCGAACGACATCCTGTACCTTTCCCTTCGAGGGTATTGGACGAACGAAGACGAACTGACGCTGTCGGGAAGCTTGCTCGCTCCTGCTTTTTTCGTTGGCTTCGTAGCTCAGATCCCGAAGACATTGAACAACAACTGGCTCGGTATTCAGACCAGTATGTGATATTGAGTGATCATGCCTGAAGTCCGACCCCCACAAGTCAATCCCTTGGAGGCTCTTCGACAGAGAGCTGAGGAGACGACCTCTCGCGAGGTCGAGGCTTTGATTGGGCAGATCAGAGAGGCGAGGAAAGATGTCGAATCCTCCCTCACAAAGTTGACCTATTTGGCGGACGAAATGCGGAGTCGGGCTCGCCGATCCCCTGAGACGTCTTCAAGTCTCGTGGTTTTTGCCAACGCACATCTACGTTTTGCGGCTGCGGCCCAACAAGGCATGCGCCGGACGTCCTCTATGGATAGGATGTTGGACCGGGCGAAAGCCGAAAAAGAAGAGAATCAGCGTAGAGAAGCTCAAGAGCGTCAGTGGGCTGAGTCCCGCCGGGCTCAAAAGCAAGTCGAAAGAATGGTTCTGCCTACGAACGATGCTTTCGACGAGCTGTACGGAGAGGTAGTAAGCAATGCCTGAGAATTACTCCAATCGACAGGGAGCCCCACAGTATTTGGTGCGAACGCAGGTTCGTCAGCACCGTCCTTACGTGGCCCACAACTATACGAACCAGCTCACCTACAAGGAGCAGCTGGCTCGTCAGCAGCTTCGCATGGCCAACGGCGGTCAGCTTGGCGGCTTTGGCGGCGTGGGTGGCAGCGGGATCGGCCTTGGAGGGATGGGCGGTATCGGTGGAGGCACCGTTCAGAGTTCGCAGGGCAACTTCTTCAGCCCGCAGCTTTCGCCCGATTTTCTCGAACTACCCCAGTCGCTTCGAGAGCGGCGGGAGATTTACCGCCACTTCTACAACTCGGACGAACTAGTCGGGCAGGCTTTAGACCTGCACACCGAACTACCCCTCTCGAAGGTCAGGCTGGCGGCCCCGAAGCCCCGCAAGGCTCCGAAAGGGTTCTCCAGCCCAGAGAACTACGGCAAGTACATCCTCGATCGCTTCGAGCGGATGTGTAAGCGGGTGAAGCTGTTCCAGAAGCTGATTACGATGACCCACCATTTTTGGTTGGACGGCATCGCGGTCATCTTTGCGGAGGACGGTGAAGTCCAAGCCCCCGTTGAGGTGGGGCACCAGAAGCGGATCACCAAGACAGCTGTTTTGGATGAAGACGGCAACGTGGGGGAGCGTGAGACCACCACTTGGGAAGAAGACGAGACCACTGCCGACAAGGAGTTCGAGTACTATCGCAAGAACTACCAGGGTTGGAACAAACTCATCGTCTTGCCGATCGACAAGGTCCTGATTTCGACCTTCTCGTACACCGACAAGTCGATCCTCGAACTAATCCCGTCCGATCGTGACAAGGCTTTGATCGAAAGGGCTCGTAACGGTGACCCTACAGCCGCCGAGTTGGTAGATGAGATCCCCCATGAAGTGCGGGATCACATCGAGAATGGCCGCCTCATCCCACTCGGGACGGATCCTGATGAGGGATCCTTTGCGTATGTCCTCACGGGCAGCAAGAGTGCCGACGAGGTTTTGGGTCAGTCGATCCTGAACCGTTGTCTCCGCACCCTGTATTACCGTGAGAAGCTCCGTCAGGCGCAGACTTCGATCGCCAGCCGAGCGATGACGCCCAAGCGTATTGTGTGGGCCGAGGGGCTCTCTGATACGGACGTCGATCAGCTTCGTGAGCAGGTCGACTTGTCACTTGTGGACCCTGACTACTCGATCGTCGCCAACTATGAGATCCACTGGGAGGAGATGGGCTCGCGAGACCGCCTGCTCGATCTCTCGACGGAATACGAGCAAACGGAGCGTCGCTTGCTCGCAGGTCTTGGCGTGACCGAGAGTTTGATGAGCGGCGAGAGCCTCTATTCGGGCGACCGTCTGAAGCTCGAAGTCATCAATCAGCGGTACCTGCATTTGCGGGAAATCCTTCAGGAGTATGTGGAGGACTACCTGTTCCGCCCGGTGGCCGAGCGCATGGGCTTCGTCGAAGAGGATGAGTGGGGCCAAAAGGTTGTGCTTTTCCCCAAGCTCAGCTTCACCCGCCTGCCGCTCCGAGACAGCCAGGACACGTTCGATGCCTTGTACAACCTCTACTCGAAGGGTTCGATCTCGATCGACCTCATCCTGGAGATGCTGAACATCGACCCGAACGACACCCGCGTGAAGATCGAGAACGACATGTTCACGGTCAATGACGCACTTTTCAACGAGATCTCTCGGTCCCTCTACAACGAGGTGGGCCGTATGTTGGCCGAGAAGACCGATGTCATCGAGCGCATCGCCAAGTACATGGACCTCAAGTTGAAGCCCGAAAAGGACGAAGACGAGGATGGCGGAGGCAAAGGACGGTTCTAAATCCGGTCGCCCTTTTATCGTTTCTCTAGGGCTGCATGGATGTTTGGGCGACCAAGACCCGTTCAGAGCGTGAGCAGGAAGAGACCGAGCGTCTAGTCCGGCCCAATCCTCCCGAGAAACCCGCCCGGCATGATTTGCGGCGGGAACGGGTGAGTCCTGACGTCGACAAGGACCAGGACGACGCCTCGGACAAGAAGGACCGCAGCCGCAACTACAAGACCATGGCCGCACGTGCGCTCATTGAGCGTGCCAAACGTGCGGGTAAGGACCGGATCCCCGCCAAGAGCCGGGAGACGGGCGAGACGGTGATGATCTCGCCCGATACGCTCAAGGACGAGCCGGGCAAGTATGAGGTCCTCAAAAACGAAGAGGATGAGTCGGCTGAGCCCGCAGCTCCGGCGGTCGAAGAGAACAAGGATGAGTCACGCGCTGAGAAGCGCCGTAAGCGCCTTCAGGAGCTAGACCAGAAGGACAAGCCTGTTGGGCAGAGCCCAGCTCCCGATAAGGCGAAGTCTCCCGAGGCTGAGCCTGAAGGCCCGAAAACTGGGGAATCGGCTCCTCAAGAGGAGACCGAGAAGCAGAAGTACTATCGGGGCATTGGCGATGCTTTGAACCAGTTGGCGGAGGAGGACCCTAAACTCAAAGGGTCCCTCAAGAATTACGTCAAAGATCCTGAGAACCAGCTCAAGTCGATCGCCAAAGACAACCCTGACTTTCCGGTGGCGAAGTTCTTCCCTGGGGTGAAGCTCCCGAAGGGCCTCAATACGGTTGGGGATTTGGACGAAGCGCTCAAGAACGCGACTCCAAAGGGTAAGGGCAAAGCGCCCAAGGGTAAAGCGCTCAAGGATGGCGAAAAGCCGGCTGAGCAGCCCAAAGACGGCGAGAAGCCTAAAGATGGCGAGAAGCCCAAGGATGGCGAAGAGCCGGAGAAGCCTGAGCCCACTGTGGCCGAGAAGGCGGGGATAGCTCCGCCCAAGCGACGTCCCTTCAATTCAGCTGAACGTGAAGAAGCGCTGAGCCTTCTGGTCGATACTTTTCCACCAGAGATCTCGTCAGAGCTGATCGCCAAGCACATGCATCCGGACGACGTGCGTTCGCTCGTTCAGACGTATCACGCGGCTCAGAGGGTTGAGCCCAAGGCGATGGACGATGTGATCGCTAAGGCGTCGTCATTCTATCAGCCGGATCCTGATCAAGTTCCGCCTCCTGCTGCGGGTAAGAATGAACAGGGGCAGCTGGTGTCCTTTGACGACTTATCTCCAGAGGAGCAGTCGGAAGCGACTCGTCAACATCAGGTTCAGATCGCCGCAATGAGTCTTGCCGCGAAGGCGATGCTTACGAAGAAATTTGAGGGCAAGGGCGGCCTCACCGGCAAATCAAGGGTTCCCAAGCCTTTGGCTTCTACGTTAGCGGGGCTGGTCCTGACCAAGGCTCCTCCTGAGAAGTCGGGAGAGATCGCGGCTCATGTTTTCGACACTGTAATCCAACAGGGTAACGTTGCGAACATCAGTGACAAGTCGGCCAAGTCGCTGCTCGACCAGCTGAAAGACCACCCTGCCGCAAAGGCGGCTGCTACCGCCTATTTGCAGGCTAATGACTACGGTCTGGCGAAGGACAAGTTTCTAAAGGGTGACGATGAGACCTTTTCGGAGTGGCAGGATCCTAGGGAGATCCTCAATGGCCTTCGAACGGCCAGTAAGTTCTTCGATCAACGTAGCGCTCTTTATGGTGAAGACGGGTCACCTCATCCTGCCTCGACCTTCTTTAGATCAAGGGTGATGACGAGGTTGCGAGCCCTCGACCCTAAGAAAGCAAGGATGGTTTCGGCGGCTCTTCCTGCGTTGGAAGAGCAAGAGTACAAAGAGCATCACCGTCAATGGGAGTCCAAGTACCGTGAGTGGTCGGCCCGAAATGCCGATCATGAGAAGGCCGTTCAAGAGTACACGGACAACCCGGGGCGAAATAAGCCCCCGGGGGAGTTCAACGACCCCGAACCTGTTGAACCGAAGGCCCCCGCGACACAGCCGAAAAACGGTGAAGACGTTTGGAACCCGGATGTCTTTGCCGCGAAGGCTCCTGCCAAGGTACCGCCCTCGGTCGATAAACCGACAGAGGGGCCTGAGACAGGGCCCCCCGCCCCTGCGAAAAACGAGAAGGGGGAGGTGTCGGTCGACGATCAGGAGCGTGAGGAAATAGCTCAAAAGGCTGAGGAAAAGGTCAAGAAGCCCCCGAAGCTGGATGAGGAAGAGGCTCCCGAGAAGGACTCGAAGGAGCTTTCGGTCGACGACGCTGAAAGCTCGGAGATCGACCAGCTGGCGGAGGAGATGGTCAAGGACCCTCCGAAGCTGAACGACAAGCAAGCCAGCGATTTTACTTATTCGGCAGCACCTGTGATGGGTTCTGCCAGCAAAAGCGCCGTCTATCACGGTATCGACCCTTACGCCTATGGTCCGGCTGCGTATCCCGGGTGGCTTCAGCCCCACCAGCGGGATATCGGCGAGGCGGACTTCAAGCTCATTTTGGGCTCGGCAGGTGATTGGTTGAAGTCCCCGATGCTTTCGGTGGCGATCGACGGAATGGTGCCGGACGCTCGTTATCGGGCTGCTCTCGACCTTGCGATCTACGACAGCCCCTACAACCGGGCCATCAACTCGGTTCAGTACAACCAGCTTCTGGCCAAACTAGCGGGCGTTCCGGAGCCCGGTCCGGGTGAAACCCTGTTGACCGTCCAGGCCAATCACAACTTCAAGACCGAGACTCGATACTTCGTGGTTTCGGGTTCGACTCCCATCAGCCGGGATGTTTTGGCAGCGGTCGAGAGTCAAAAGTTTTCGTATACGGACGAAGACGGCAAGAGTCGTAAGGGCGGGCAAATTGCGGCTCGTGTGACTCGAACGGTGTCCGCCTCCGAGATCGCGCCTACAGGGCAGGTCGCAGAGACGGTCCTGCGTATCGACTTCCCGCAAGGATCTGAGTCGATGGCCCTACGGGGCATGCAGGCGGCCCTCACCCCGCTCCAGATCACAGTGGAGAAGACCACTCCTGGTTACCTCCCACAGTTTCGCGCTTCTTCTTTTAGCCCACCACCCAGTGTTCCCACTGGAGGCAGTACATCCATGAAGGCGTCTACCGAGATCCGCAAGTTTGCAGCTGAAGTCGCCAAGACCAACTCGAAGCTCGCCTTCGAGATGTTGTCGACTGCCGACCGTATCGCCGAGGAGGAGAAGTCGATGCCTCCCTGGTTGAAGGACAAGGTCGAGGACAAGAAGGACGACGACAAAGACAAGGGTCAGCAGAAAGAAGCGGGCATCAAGCTCGGTTCTCTGCGGACGCTGATCATCAAGCAGGCCGCAGGCGTCGAAGCGTCGCAACGCGGTCCTTGGTTGCCAATTCTCCAGGCCCTCAAGGACCTGGGCTAACCCCCAACGGATAGGATCGAAACATGAGCACGAAACTTTCGGCCGAGCAGGCCAAGACGGCCAGCGAACTTCTGGGTCGGGTCGATAGAATCGCCCACGAGATCCAGGTCAATCACGCGAGCTGGGGGATGTCCTTGGAGGATGCCCGTCCGCTCGTGCAGACCATCGACAAACTCGCTGATGATTTGGAAACACGCTTCTTTGGTGCGGCGTCGTTCCAGCGTCGTCAGATCGATGTCCTCAAGACTGCGAAGGTGATTCAGCAGGACTCCGACGAGTCCTACATGAAGACCTTCAACAGTCCGATGGCCCCGATCCAGACGGATGCGGACGAGCCTTACATGTCGGCTTATGCCGACGACCAGTCTCAGGCTGTCCAAGTGGGCAAGTCCGAGACGGGTCGCGCACTGGCTCCGTAATCCGTTTCTTCGGAGGGTCTCGTCTTGATCGATTACTGGGAGCTGAGTAAGGACTTCGCGCCCGGGGACTTCGTACAGAAGTACGTCCCGAGCCGGAACGTTACCCTTTCGCCGTACGTGGGCCGCGTAACTGCGGTCCTGCGTGGCATTGGGTTTCTTGACGTCCAATGGCCGTTCGGCAACGAGCGGGTCAGCCCTGAGGAAGTGGTCAAGGTGAACAAGGAGTTCGCTGCGTACCTACCTCCGATGCACGACTTTTCGTACTATCCGGGGCTCGAACAGATGCGGGCTCGGTTGGCTTCCAAGCTGCCTTGGAGGACGACCGAGCTGCCGCCTGGCTTCCACAAAGAACTAGCCCGGCTGGTTCATAAGGGTGCCAACGAGATCCAAGCGTACGACGAGTTGTGGCACCGGTTTGCTTCGTACGCGGATGACGAGGCTCTTCGGGATGAAGTGGCGAAGCTCTATCGGTTTGCCGATACGTCCCTGGAGTTGTTCCTGAGCCAGCATGCTCAGAAAGCCGCTACTTATTGGTTCGCCCAAAACCGCACGCATCGGGCGACCAAGAACGAAGTCACGGCAAAGCGCCCTAATTGCCCGAAGTGCGGATCTGCCATGAGGAAGGCCACCTACAAGATGGCCGAGGGTCAGCGAATGCGCCTCTTTGCGTGCCCGCAGGACCTCTACCTCATCAAGCAGACCGACATCCTCGGTCCGCAAGGGGAGCCCATTACATGGTGACGTCGAGCGTTCCTCCGACTGTGAAGGGGTTTCTCACCATCTTGGTGGGTCGCTTGACTCAGTACGACAAGAAGTTGGATGCCAAGCAGCCCAACATTTATCGCCTGGGGTTGCTGTTCGCGGCCAAAGAGAAGGTCGAAGCTCGGGTTAAGCGATACCTCGACGACTCCACCCCTCAGGCTCTCGACGCTTTGAAGGAAGCTCTCACCAAAGAGTTTCTGGTGGATCACATGCCGCCCGTCAAAGCCGTCATGAAGATGATTGACGAGTATTTGGCGACCGGAAAAGCACCCAAGTACGCGACTCAGCGCCTAGTGGCTCGCTATTACGGCGTCCAGCCCAAGAACGCCGCTCAGCGCCTCGTGGCTCGTTTCCAGGGGGTCTGAACATGGCTTTCTCCAAGTTCGCGAACGCAGCAGTCGCTCAACCTGTCATCAACATGGCGGCTTGGGACGACGTGCGTGCCAAGGCGATGTCGGGCTCTGCGTTCGCCACTCGAGCAGCTCACTCGCAGATGTTGGTGCAGAAGTTCAATCCTCAGCAGTACATGCTGAGTCACTGCACGATCATCGCTTCCGTGGACGTTGAGAACGGTCCCGGGACTTTGGGTCGTCAGATCGACGGCAACTTCCAGATCGATCGTCGGTACTCGGACTACTACATCACTCCGGGGACGACGAAGTACATCAACAACAACCAAGATTCCTGGGAGCGCAAGCTCTTGCTCGGCACGTTCCGGACCTTCATTGGTGGCCAGAACTACGTCGAGCACCTTCAGATCCCTGAGATGTCGAAGGGCCGGATCATCGATGCCGCAGCTCGCGACATTGGGGACTCGATCTACGTCGACATCCTCGTAGCGACGGAGCTGAAGCACCGTCCGTTGATCTCTGCGATCCGTTCGAAGCAGCTCTCGACGCTTTCGATGGGTTGCACGGTCGCGTACACGATGTGCTCGAAGTGCGGCAACGTCGCTGAGGACGAGACACAGCTGTGCTCGCACATCCGTTACATGAAGGGCAACTCCTTCATCGACGGCTTGGGCAAGGTCCGGAAGATCGCCGAGCTGTGCGGTCACTACACGGACCTCCAGAGCGTCAAGTTCATTGAAGCCTCGTGGGTCGCCAATCCGGCGTTCACGGGTGCTGTGCTGCGTGACATCCTCACGCCTGAAGAACTAGCGACGGTGGGCGACCGCATGCAGGTCGCGTTCTCGATGCCCGCACCGGTGGCGGATCCGCTGCTACGCGCCAAAGCGGCTCGCGATACTCGTCTGGCTCAGATCCAGACGAACGAGTGTCAGGTCGTTCGTGAAGTGCAGACTCCCCACCACTTCCACACAGTGTTGGGTCAGCAAGGTGAAGAGCAATTTGAGGGTGCAGATGATGCGACCCCCAAGAAGCCCCCGGCTGGTGGAGGCGACGACCCGCTGAACAAAGCGGTCAACGATCTTGCGGACATTCTCAAGGAAAAAGCCCTGGAGAAAGTACGTGGGGAGATCACCAAGAAGGAGGTCACTCCTCGTGCGGATCTCAGTGAGAACGAGAATAACACTCTCGTTCATCAAGCGTCGAGAAGCCCACACTGGAGATCGATCGCCAGGGTGGTGTTGTCCAAACTACAGGATCGGGCTCTCGCGGGTCACATCGTGACGGGTCTTATGCTGTTCAAGAGCGGTGGTTGGCACGCGATCCGAGAAGCGAATTCTTACTCAGGTCGCGAAGTGCTCGCAATCTCTCGGTTTTTGGACGTGTTTCAAGGATCAATGATCGCAGGGGAGACTCGTGTCTACCGCACTGTCTTGGCGGTTGGCGGAGTCTCACCCTACGGAGATGTAGATAGCTATTTAGCGGCATGTCGCCGCTTTTTTGGCCGAGAACTCACTACCTCAGAACGTGACGCCCTCATCACGAAGGGTCGAATCTTCGACCTAGGGGTGTCGTGATTCTCTTTATGACCCTGTGAAGGGCATAGGAAGGTGTCCCGTCATGCGCGAGCGAACTACTTGGAACCGAGACCAAATCGTCAAGTTGGCCAACAGCCTCAAGAAGGCTGATGACCCCCGAGCAATGAACCAAGATCACTTGAAGCAGCAACCCGCTGCTGACAAGTACGAGATTGGCGGCCCCTCCGAATTCGGTGAGGACGTCTCGCCCGGTACTTGGCAAGCCGAGTACAGCGGCGACGAAGTGAAGCGCAACGAACTCGGCATGCCCGAGATGCGTGGCGACACTTTCAACCATCCCGAGAAGACGGCTGCTCAGGACGAAGAGGAAGACGACTTCCTGGAGAAGAAGGCCGACGTTTGCTTGAGCCTTGCCAAGCGCATGTTGCCGAAGACTGCCTCCGCTCAGATGATCGAGGACCAGGCCTTCGCGTTCATGCACATGGCGGACGCCGACATCGTCGCCACTGCGGCTCGTCTCTCTTCGCAAGAAGACGAAGACAAGGGTCAGCAGGACAAGGAACAACAGGACAAGAAGGAAGCCGGCCAGATCCCCGAGAACTTCAAGAAGAAGGACGACGAGGAAAAGGGTCAGCAAGACAAGGGCCAGCAGGACAAGAAGGAAGCTGGTCAGATCCCCGAGAACTTCAAGAAGAAGGACGACGAGGACAAGGGCCAGGATAAGGGCCAACAGCAGGACAAAGAAGCTGGTCAGATCCCCGAGAACTTCAAGAAGAAGGACGACGACAAGGATCAGGACGACGACCAGCAGAAGCAAGCCGCTGCTCAGATCTCTGCCCTTCAGAAGAAGGCGTGTGACGCCCTCATGTCGGGTGATCAGCAGGGTGCTCAGCAGGCCGTCCAGCAGATGGCTCAGCTTCAGCAGGCTCAACAGCCCCAGCAGCAGATGAGCCAGGAGCAGGCTCAGCAGCAGGTTCAGCAGATGCTGTCGCAGATGATGCAACAGGGTCAGCAGGGCCAGCCGCAACAGCAGCAGCCCATGGGCGACGACCAGATGTTGGACCAGATGCTCCAGCAGCAGACGGCGTCTTCAACCGACACCTCCATGCTGACGGCAGGCACTGGCGCCATGATGGACATTCAGCTCGAAGGTCCGTCGATGGACATGACTGAAGTTCGTCTCGGTGCTGAGGATGAGGCCCTCACGGCCTTGTTCGCGAGCCACGACGAAGTCCAGCAAGCAGCTCACGCTTACTCTCTCCAGAATGGCACTCCCATTCAGGCGAGCGTTCCGGCAGGTATGACTCGTACGGCTTCGACACGCACGGTTGGCACTCGTCCAACTGGTGGTGTTGCACAGCTCGGTGGTGCTTCGGCTCCTTCAGCGGGCGGCGAGATCGACAAGTTGTCGGGTCTTTGGGCGTCGGCTCCGGATGTGAAGAGCGTGTTCGACACGTGATTCGCGTCTGAAAGCGACCCCCAAGTTTCCTAAATCCCAGATGTAAATCGTCCCACCCCAGCAAACGAAGCCAATTAGGAGAACGCAACAATGCCTATGTCCATCGGCCAAGGCTCGGGTGACTTCAGGGAGACTTCTGGACGTGTCCAGATTTTTCACGAAGGGATTCGCAACTCGCTTGGAATCCTGTCGGCGGATGCTTTCACGCAGAGCAATCCCCCCGTCATCACCACGACCGGCAACGTCTCGACCACCCTCGCGGGTATCAGCAAGAAGGGCGTCCTCGGCGCCTCGATCGCCTTCACGCGCTATGACGCCGGCAACGGCTATCACGGCGGTGCAGTGAAGATTGCCACCGCGTACGACGCCAAGCTCCGCCCCCTCGGCATCTTCATCAACGACTCTCTCGGCAACCCCTACGAGAACACTCCCGGCATCGCGTCCGGTCGTGGCCCGTATCTGTGCGGCCGTGGCTCGGTAGGTCTCTCGATCTGGGAAACCCAAGACCAGATCGCGGACACAACTGCTCTGACGTACGCGGCGGGCAACCTCCTGTACGCGAGCGTCAACGGTTTCGTGACCAACAACATCGCGGATGCTTACGAGACGGGCGCAAGCACGACTCCGACCATCATCGGCATCGTCAAGATCGCTCCTGACGCGAACAACTCACTGATGGTCATCGACCTCCGCATCTGAGCGGCGACCTCTAACTGGGAATTCCCGCAAGGAAAAGAAGTCATGAACCAAGTTTCCAACGAACTCAAGCAGCAGATCATCAGCGAGTACATCAAGACCGCCGCCGGTCGCGCCAAGCTCGCTACCTCCATGATCCAGCCGCTCCGCCTTCGCCGTGACTACACGGCAGTTGGTCGCAAGACCTTCTTGGTCGAGCAGTTGCCAGACGGCGCTCTGCCCATCTACGACAAGGACCCGGAAGTTACGGCGTTCGTGGTCGGCGAAGAAGGCCAGAACATCGTCGCGATCCAGAAGCCTCGCCGCGTGATCTTCCCGTTGTTCGAGATCGCCTCGAACCCGGAGATCCCGCTCACGCAGATCAAGGAGCGTCGCTTCGACTTGATCGAACGCAGCCAGGACTTGGCGAAAGCCCAGATCCAGGCCGCGGAAGACGAGCGCGTGTTCGCGGTCTTGGACAGCATCGCTGTCTCGGGCTTCGACACTCTCCCGGGTCAGACGAACCCCGACGTGGCCGTTGTCGCCCCGATTTCGCCGAGTGTCCTCGCGGACGCCTTCGCCGAGATCGAGCGTCACGACTTGCGCGTGGCTCGTATCTACATGAACGCGGTCGACTACGCGGATATCCGCAAGTTCGGTCGCGACATCTTGGACATCGAGTCTCAGGCAACCTTGCTGAAGACCGGTCTCCAGGCGACCCTCTGGGGCGCTCAGATCATCACGAGCCGCCTCGTTCCGGCCGGCTTCGTGTACGTCTGCGGCGAACCGGAGAACTTCGGTCGCTTCCCCGTCCGCACGGAACTGACCGTGCTGTCGGCGGATGACCCGAAGGCCCGCACGATTGGTTTCAGCTGCTTCGAGAACGTCGGCATCGGGGCCTTCAACCCGCGTGCTCTGACCCGTCTCGTAGTGACCCGCGTCTGAGCCAAAAACAGCCTTGACGGGCTGATTGTCGGGACCCCTGGTTGGCGCAAGCTGGCCGGGGGTTTCGTCTATTTAACGTCCCTTTTGAGGTGGAACTTAACGTAGGTATAAACACACGTAGACTTTTTCGACGTGGTGTGTTTATACCTACGTTAGTGACACAGCCTTTGGCCAATTTAGGTCCCGACGAGTTCTACCGTCTATACGTTGAAGAGGGCAGGACAGAGACTGAGATCGCAGTCCTGTACGGCACCTATCAAGTGCGGATCAACCGTCTTCGAAAACAGTTCGGGATCCTCACGATAAGTAAGAGTGATCGCCTGAAGTTACCTGGAAAACTGGAGCCTCGACTTCGGTCGATTCTTGTGGGGTCTATGTTGGGTGATGGCCGTCTGTTTAAGACTGGGTCCAAGACGGCGGCCTACACAGAGCATCATTCGGTTAAGCAGCGCCCGTACCTCGACTGGAAGGTCCAAGAATGGGCAACCTTCTGGTTGAGCACACGAGATGTGGTGCACCATGGTTTCCCGGGAAACGTCCTCACAACCCATGGATGCTCGGTGCTGTTCCCATTCTGGCAAACGTTCTACCCGACAGGTTTGGGAGACAAGGTGTTCACGGGGATGCCCTTGGAGTGGGTGGACGACCTTGCCCTTGCGGTGTGGTTCATGGACGATGGCTCTAAGGGCCAGAACGGCGTGCGATTTGCTGTGAGCCCCGATCCCGCCAATCAGCAGGTGTTGATGCGGGCTCTGCGTCATTTAGGGATCCAAGCCAACCTCTACACGACAGGGGACGCTGAAATCTGCATTCACAGCCGCACCTCCTTGAACCGCTTCCTGAAAAGGGTAGAGCCTCATATGCATTCCAGCATGCTGTACAAGCTGGATTTCCACAGACCTAAGGCTGGCATTCCCCCAAGAGACTTGTTGACGACCGAACGCCTTCAACCTCTTCTCGACCGAAGCTTTTCGGCACAGGCCATCGCCGAACTGTTGCAAGTATCTCGGAACAGTGTGAGGAGGGCTTTGGATCGGATGGGCGTTCCACGGAACACCCCAGGCCGCCCTAAGAAAGTCGTTCGTCAGGAGTTGGACGACGGGTCAGCGTTGGAGGCGATTCGTCGTCTTGATGCAACCTCCCCCACCTATGAAGATAGCGTGCTGGGGATCCTGTTGAAGACGGAGATCCCATTACGATTGCCGTCGCAGGACGAAGCCCTCTTGGATTGGTGTCGCCTGATGAAATCTCCCGCCCACTACCAAGACGGTCAGTTCTCTGGAATCTCCTCTGCTGGAGCCCGTCTCTGCCAGCATTTGTTTGCATACCGTTGGGACGCTAGGTATCGGGAACATCTGTCGGCCCGGGAAGCCTGGTACGACCCCACCTCTTTGCGGAAGGCCGTCCGATTTCAGTTGAGGGTCAAAGACCCAATGACACCCGTCCGGATATTTCGTGCCGTGCAGGCAGTCGTTCGAGCCCCTACTAATTTTAGGCCGTGCTTTGCGAAGGCAGTTGTGAGTAGTCTTTGCCCAGAAGGGGGCTTGGTCCTCGACCCCTGCGCAGGTTATGGAGGTCGTGCGACGGGCACTCTTGCAAGTGGTCGACCATATGTGGGGTGTGACCCTCATCCCGACGCCGGCATGGCGTACGAGCAATTGGGCCGCTTGTTGGGGTTGTCGGAGCCCCGCTTCACATTTCACGGACAACCTTTCGAAGACGTGGACCTAGGCCAGCTTCAAGCTGACCTGGTCTTTACGTCCCCACCGTATTTCTCGGTGGAGCGTTATTCGGAAGATTCGCGTCAGAGCTGGGTTCGCTACAGGTCTTGGAATGACTGGCTTGAAGGTTTTCTTGAGCCTTTGATCCGGAAATCTTGGACTCATCTACGGCCAGGGTGTGTGATGGCTATCAACACTAAGAACGTGAGGATAGGACGCCAAGCGTACCCCATCGCCCAAGAGCTACAGACCCGCGCTCAACGGGTCGGATTCCAACTGGAAGACACCTGGAACATCCCGCTCGGCTTCTTGGGTAAAATGCGGAGTACTGAGCCCTTGTTTGTGTTCCGCAAGCCATCCGTGGAATGATTTTATAGGTCCGCCCAGGTGATGTACTCCTACGACCGCCGCACCGTCACCGCCTCCATCAAACAGATCACGAAGGCATACATCCGGACCTATTCGGACTCTGGAGATGAGAAGGCGTACATCGAATGGATCGACGACAAGGGCAAGCCGGGTCGCACTGAAGGCAAGGCTGATGGAGCGCACATGAAGGCGCTCCTCGATCGAGCCAAGCGTGAGAAGGTGAAGGTCGAGACACAGAAGTGGGCTTCCTGGAAAGAATGTGAAGCTGCTCGCCGCAACGATTGGATCAGCGAGCAGAAGATACTGTCCGCGCAAGACCTGCGTGCGGACTCCAACATCTCCAATTCGGCTTGGGAGCGGGGCATTGCGACCCTCTTGGACAACGTCACGTCGATGAAGTCGCAGGTGGACCGCTTTGGAGGCATCGTCAACGCTCTGGAGAGGGGCCACGGCACGACCCTCAAGCAGCAGATGACGGAGACAACCTCGATTCTTCGGGTCCTTCAGCGACGCCTTGGCGACTGACGGTTGGTGTATAAGGGGCTGTGGCCGATACCGACAAGACCCGCATCGCTCAGCTGGAACGTGAGCTGTCAGAGCTTCGGACTCGGGTGGATTACATCTACCGCACGTTCGGTCTTACGGGTGAAGAAGTACAGGACGAGCTACGTCAGCGGGTCACCATGCCCGCCCCAGCGCCCAATCAATGAACGCACGAGAGCAGATCCTCTTTATGTGGGCCGGTAGCTGGCTCGCGATCTGTTGGGGCAGCTATTTCGCGACCCTAGCGTACCGGGCGATCCGGCGACGGGTGTATAAGGCTCGATGCCCGAGACCTCCCTCGCCCTAAACCTGCGGGGTAAGAGCCGAGAGGAGTTGCTACGTACCAAGCAGCAGCTCGAGACGGAGATCACGTCCATCAGGACACAGCTCGATCGAGCCCGTAGGGAGTCTCGAGAGATGGGCCGTTTCGCGAAGGTGTTGTGGTGGTGCAAGATTCACCAAGCACTTCGAATCAAGGGTCGACAGTGTCAGCAAATCCAGTTCGAGTTGGGCCGGCTGCGTACCGCTCGTCAGCACAGTGTAGAAGGCCACTTCCTCGACGTCGCTCGAGAGCGGATGGATCCTGAGAAATTCCAGACCTTCTTGGAGACAGCAAGGCAGAGAGCCCTCAAGACTTGACGTTTTTTCTAATGGGTTGCGTCCAATAGGACCATGCCCTCAGATCTCGCTACACGCTTCAAGACGGTCAGGAACCTAGTAGCCCGCAGTCGTGCGGCTGAGTTCACCCCCTATCGTAGGTTCAAGCCTGGGGACTCCGTTCGAGTATTGCCGTCCCATGGGTTCGCTCACTACAGGGGTGACACCGGCACCATCGACAAGATGATCCCGATCAACAAGGCGTGGGTTGAGAGTGAGAAGAACGGTCGCATCATCGTCGACTTGGATGATTTGGAGCCGATCAAGACAGTCTCAGCTCGCACGGCCGCTCTTGAAGCCGACGTTAAGGAAGCGGTGTTCGCTTTCCTTCGGGATTCCAAGTTCGGAACCCTCTCACTTGGGATGGGAGCGGCGGCCAAGAAGGAAGGCTTGATCTTCGGGCTACGGGATGTGGCCAAGGTCCTCAGGGCATGGTTCGCCGACAAGGAGCCTTCGGATGACAAGGGAGAGGCGGGTTTCACGTACCTGAAGTCGCCTGCTGGCCAGAAGCTCTTCATGGGCCTTGTCGAAGGCGTCACGAAGGTGCTGAGGAAAGAGGGAGCCCGTACAGGGTTCAAAGACGTGGGTGAGGCAATCGTCGCCTTCGCTGAGGATAAGTGACAGCTGCCGGCCGCCTCGTGGCTCGCTTCAAACGTGAAGCAGTGATCCGCAAGGAGAAGGGTGAGTACTGCGTCCGGTCCCCCGACAACGCGGACTGGAACGGCGGCTGCTATCCTTCAAAGGGTGAGGCTGAGAAGCGGCTCGAACAGGTCGAGTACTTCAAGAGCAAGAAGTGAAGGTTGAGTCCGTCCGGTGGGCCTAAGGTCCGCTAATCCATTTGTTTGCATTTCTATATGAGGCCCCTTCCGTTCGCAGGGTGCCCTGAGGAGATAAATTCAGATGAGTACTCAGATTCAATTTAGGGCTGGCCACGCTCAAAAGTTCATCGCCACACGCAGCTTTTCGCTGGGCAATTCGGGCATGAACATCCAGCAGGGGTCCGAACTAGACTTCGATGGGACGCACGTCAGCTACGCGGGCAGCCATCCGGTGATCATGCCGCAGCTTCGTGGAGCCGTGAAGGCGGGTTGGGTTGTCCTAGCCGCTAACTACGACCCCAACGACCTGTCGTCTTCAATCCCTCGTCCGGCGGGTGTGCAGGTCCGAGAGGCGAAGGGTGGCAATCCCATGGATCCACCGGTTCGCATTCCCGTCACGACCGCAGCGGCTGAAGAGCGTGAAGTGGGTAATGTCCGGAGCCACGCTCAAGGGGTGCAGGCTCGCAACACCAACCTGTATCAGCCTCAGCCGGGCCGTCGAACGGCCAGCATGACGGTCGAGTCTCAGGAGGGTGTGACGGTTCGCCATTTGACGACGCCCGCCAAGCAGACAACCAACTTCGAGTACGAAAGCCCTGCGGAGGCCATCCGTCGAGCCGACTCGGCACGTGTCCAGCCTGGTATTGGGCGGACTCGTGAAGAGATGCTGGCCCAGATGTCGGAGCAAGAACAGGCGGAATACCTCTCGGTCTTGGACTCCAAGAAAGCGGGCTACGTCGATGCGCCCGTCATTGTGGGCCACATTGCTCCGATGAGGAATGCCCAGAAAGAGGGCTTCAACATCAACAACTCGGTCGGTGGTGGGATCGAGATCGCCGATGCGGGCGGCATGGGGGGCGACGTGGTGGAGAGCACGGTCTCCGAAGAGGGCATGGTGTTCCGCAACACGAACGTCGGGAAGCCGAAGCCCCAGGCTCGGCCGGTTGTGGCTGCTTCGTCGGCGGCCGACATGGACACTCGTCGTCGCATCGCTTTGGCGATTTGCCCCGACTTCCCCAACAATTACGTGTTCGACGACCCGGTACGCAAGAAGATTGCTCGTCTCCAGGCCGACTTCGACGACCGCCCGGACGTCATTCGAGCGGTAGCGGCGGCCGACACCGACTTGGAAGTCCGGCAGCGTCTCGTGGAGGAGTTTCCCGGGGCTTTTGCGTGACCCAAGAAGAGGTTCTTGGTAGAGCCCGGCAGCTCGCAGCGGAGGGTCATATGATGCTCCCTGCGGATGATCCCGAACGTGGGATGCGGGGCTTTTTGGCCTTCTTCATGGGTGACGACGGTGAAGACCTGTCGGAAATCCTGGAGTGGCCCTTATTCCAAGAACCTCTTACTCCCGACAAGGCGGAGGTCGAGCCCGAGGAGCTAGCGCTCTTCTTGGCCTCTGGGCCTGGCCCTCTGGCCTTGTGTGACGACCCCCGCAGGCTTTGTATTGGCTTCGTCCGGTACGAGCCTGAAGAGGGTCGATCGATAGTCCGTCAGAGCCGTATAAGGCTCATCAAGGCAGCGGACGACAGCACTAGGGCGGCCATCATGGGTGTTCGTGAGCGATTGATGGCGGAACCCCTGAACCCGCAAATCGAGCTAAACCCTTAGTTTCTTCTTGTGAGCGTCCTTCGTGTGAATGGCGCAATCCAGTGACGGGTGTTTGAGCCGTCCCGTGCAGAAAACTGCCGGGGCGACCCTCTACCTCATGGAGGAGTTGGGAGACGCCCGTCTTCGCTGTGATCAGCTCATGCGCTATATCGATGAGGCGGTAAAACTCATCGAGAAATCGAGCAAGAAGGACTACTTCATGGAAGTAGCGGGGCATCTCATTACAGGGATGCCTGAGACGGCCTTCAAGCTCCAGAAGGCTCTACAGGCGGTGGCCCTTGCGGCTGACCGCATCGACTACGAAGAGCTGAAGCAGGAGTTGCTGCCTGAAAAGGTGGAAGAGCTGGAGCGTGTCCTCAAAGAGGTCCGCATCCGTCCCGTACAACATCGTTCGGAGAATCCTATGATCACGCCCAAACAAGCCGCTGAACGTCTACGAGAGTTTGCCCGCATTGCTCGTGAAGAGGGTTCCTTGCCTTTGCACGATGTGGCGGCCTTCATCAGCGAGCTGGACCCCACTCGTCAAGCCAGTACTGCCCTTCCGGTGGCGGACGCCCTCGACAAGCTGGCGGGCATCTTGGACGCTCCCACCACTCAGTCGGTGACGCGACAGCAGCTCGCGACCCTCCTCTCCCGCATGGCGATGGAGTCCGAGTTCGACGCCACGTTCTCTACGGTGAAGCAGGCGGGCAAGCCAAAGCTCACGCAGGAGATGATGCAGCTCGGTGATGTGGGCGACGTGAAGAAGAAGTTCAAGGAGCAGAATCCGAACATCTCGGATGAGGACTTGAACGAGATCGCCAAGCAGTGGTCGGACAACAAGGACGTCGTCAAGGACAAGCAAGCCCTTACGGCCGCTGATCAGACCTTGGTGGAGAACTTCGATGGCATTCGGACCCAAGCCATCACGGCCGCCCGAGCGGCGAACGTCAGCAGGTGGCGGCCAGCCCTTTTGGGCCTGTATTACATCGTGGACGAGATCGGCACTGTTCTGGTGAAGCTCGGATCGATGGACACGCAGAAGAGCGAGGCTCTGAAGCGTGAGATTCGTCAGCAGCTCCCGCAGGCGGCCAAGAACGTCGAGGAGATGAGCGAGTTCTCGATCCAGGCTGCGTCGGCTGAGGTTGACCCTTGGAAGGTTGAAGCCTCGCTCACCGAGGACGCCAAGCGCTCACGCTTCGAAGAAGGCGTGTCGGCGGATCCGACCGAGAATATGTCGCCCGAAGATGCCGCCAAGTGGAAGACGGAGCATGACAACCACAAGGACAACTTCAAGGCCGCTGACGACTTGGCGTGGAAGGTAGCGTTGGGTCCCGACGCTGGCCACTACTCGAAGTTCGAGGAGGGCAAGCCCGCAGACCCGACGGAGAATATGTCGCCGGAGGACGCCAAGAAGTGGAAGGTCGAGCATGACAACCACAAGGACAACTTCAAAGAAGCGTCCGCTGCTTTGGCGTGGAAGGTAGCGGGTGAAGACGAAGAGGGCCCAAAAGAGGTCGACAAGTCTGACGCCAAGAAGGGTGAGTGGACGATCTTCGTCCAGAAGTACAGCCCTTCTCGTTGGCGTTTCACCACTGTCAATCCTCAGGGCGGTAGCTACGGCACCGGCGCTTACAATAGTGCAGCGGCTGCCTTGACAGTGGCCAAGAGCAAGACCGACTTCAAAGACGTCAAGAAGGTCAAAGTCATCCAGCAGGTATGGGATTACTCGGCCGGCAAAGAGGGCGAGTACGTGACCAAGAAGACGTGGATGGAGGATGTGGCGTGATGTACAGCTACGACCGTCGCAACTTCAGGGTAGTGGCTTCCGACGCCCTCTCCAAGGACACTGAGCTTTCGGTGTTGATGCGGAAAGGTCAGTGGCCCTCTGATATGTTCAACCGTGGCTCCATCCTCACCGTGACGGACGGGGGCAGTGTAGGCAGCACCGTCAAGCTCAAGATGAAGGGGCAGGTGATGGGCGGCCCCTACGACTTCAAGGTCGTCTCTGAAAAGGATGGCGCTTACACCCTGGAGTCTTCGAACGACCGTTTCAAGCGTGGCCTCAAGGTGAGGATCAAGGCGGCCGATTGACTCAACCGCTCATTTCTCGTCCGCCCTATGGAGAGGGCCAGCCAAGGATGCCTCTTGCGGTAGCGGAGCTGCCTGGAGGCGGTCCTGCCGATACTGGGATCTCTCTGGATCCCAGTATCCCGGGCGAGGCTACGTTCTCGAAGCCGGTGGACGACATCCGGAAGCCTGAGAACGAAGACGAGTCGATGTACCGTGTCGAGGGTCCGGATGACATGACGAAGGACCAGACGGTCCCCGACAGCATCGACCATTCGAAAGCGAGTCCGAGCTTCAACAGCGGTAAGCCCTCTGAGGAAGGGGGCAAGACCAAGTACCCCTACAGGGACGATAAGCCGAACGCCCACAACGCCGCTTTCTTGGCCGAGCAGTGGAAGCTCGAAGGCGCTCCTGTACGGATAGTTGCGGCTTCGGCCCCTTACGAGGTGGTCGAACTAGTCCAGAAGTCGGCTGCGAACCTGACGCAGGTCCTGACCGGGCTGGACTCCAAGTTTCAAGCCCGAGCCCGAAAGTGCTCGGCAGCCCTCAAGCGAGCCGACACCAAGAACCTGCGTTGGATCTTTGCTGTAGAGTGCGGGAACGGTCCCAAGGCCGTGAAGGTTCGAGCGATCCCGAAGGGTCGCAATCTGGCGTTCGCCAAGCTCGACCTCGAGTTGTCGTGCTCGTGTAAGGCGTGGCAGTGGTTAGGGCCGGAGTTCCACGCCCGGACGGACGACTACCAGCTAGGTAAGCAGGTAGGGACCGCTTCAACGCCCGACATTCGAGACCCTGAGCGCGACAACAGGGTGTGCAAACACGTGGCCGCCGCTTTGTCGATGACCAAGAACTGGGCTCTCCCTGAGGCTAAGCTTCAGCGGGCCGTCAAGAAGGCGGACCGTGTTCGTCGGGTCCTCAAGCGGGCCATGGACAAGCGGGCTTGCCAGGTCTGTGCGGCTCTCTACGCTCTCGATCCCCAGCACCAAGAGAAGGGCTGGAAGCGAACCTTCGAAGCGCAGGACGGCCCCCTGACCGTCTACGCACGGGCTCAGGGAGAGGCTGAGGGGCAAGGGAAGTATCAACTTCGCAAAGAGGGCCAGGAATGGTCTTCGAAATGGATTCCTACCCGCGACTTGGCCGGAGCCATGGGTCGTTTAGGGTTGGACAGGGGTTGGGAATCGGTCCCGCCCAAGCTGCAAGCATGGCTTCGAGAAATGTAAATCCAGAAATGCCAACCTATACTTTCAAACGAACGACCGACGGAGCTTTGGTCTCGAAGCGTATGAGCTTCACTGAGTACGACAAGGTGAAGTCCGGTGAGTCCACCTTGGTGGACGACACGGGACAGTCTTTGGAGATCGTGTTCAACCCTGGAACCGTGGGCTTCGTCCTCAAGGACGGCGTCTCGGGTGGGTGGATGAGCAAGGCCAACAAGGAGAACAAGTTCCGCAAAGAGCGGGGCGTGGTCATGGCTCAGAAGGAAAAAGACCACGTTTTCAAGTCTCGCCTGGTCCCCAATTACCAGGGTCAAGAGGCTCACAATTGGGCCGATATTCAGGATCACGTACGGAGCACTAAGGGCGCTGAGGCTGCAAGCACTTACGCACCCCTCGTTGCCAAGGAGCGCACGTTATGAGGGACTTCAGTGTCATTCGCCGCCGCAAGAACATCGTGGACGTTCTCACCCCCAAAAGGGCGAACGTGGCGGGCTACCGCTTTCAGGTAGCCACCAACTTCGACCAATCGTACACGACCGTCATTACGGCACCGATTGGTTCGGGATACCTCGATCCTGCGATCAATCCGATGGTTTTGAACGCCGTCAACAACAACGACCAAATCAGGGTGGTATTCAACCCTGACAGTTTCAACGGTGTGGCGGGCATCGCGGATGCCGCTCACTTCTGGATGAGGTTCGTTGCCGTGGACTTCTCGGGTACTCCTGGGACTCCGGGTCCCGGGACTCTGATCCTCACGGATGCCGAGCATTACGGCAACAGTCGGGTGCAGATCGCAGGTACGGCGCCTCAAGGAGCCGCCATTGCGAACTCGCTTCAGCTCAACCTTCCCCAGAATTCTCAGGACTTCTACATCAAGAACGCCAATGCGTCTGCGGGCAACGCTCTTTACGTGTCCTACACGGTAGGCGGGGCCGAGCAGCAGGTGAGCGCTCAAGAGGTCATGCACAACTACGACGGCCCCAGCGACCTTTTAATGGTCCGTGGGGCAGGTGGAACGGCCGCCTTCTCGGCCTCCTTCACCAACTATCTTCCCCTTTGACGCTGAGATTGCACAGTTTTGAGTTCCGAGGTTCCTTTTATCGCCTGTGATCCACAGCGAGGAGTATCGCGAAAATGCTGAGGCTAGTACACGCACAAACGGTTCAGGGACCCATTTTGGTCGACGACCTTGATGACGGGCTCCCCAACAAAGAAGTCCACCGGCTAGGTAGCTCGGGCGACCCCAAGGCTTACAAGCGCGACGGCTATGCCGGTGCGGACAAGCAGCCTTGCTACGTTCCGAGGGTCAAGAAGACCGACGCTACTGTCGCGGGTTACATCGACCTTCGTCAGACCAATCGGGTGACGTTGTCGTCCAGCAAGGGCAAGATCTCCAAGCTCGTGCAGGCCGGTCTCATCACCACGGTGTCGTTCGTACCGACCGACATTGCGACTCCGGTCGTCACAGGCGCCGTACACGGCGTACCCGGAACGGGCGACGTCACGATCACGGGTACCGGATTCCTTTCGGTGGCTCCCGAGATCTCGACGGTGTTCGTGCAGGGTGCAGGCGTAGGCGTAGGCGGCATCACTCTGAACAGGACGCAAATCCTGGCCGGAGCGGGTGGCGCCTTCACCGACGTGTCGATCGTCATCGACACCTTGTTGGTGCCGGGCTTGGCGGCTGGTGACCACGTCACGGTTCGTTCGGACGCTCTTACCAGCAACACCTTCACCGTTACCTGAACCGTGAAGTGTTTAGCCTCCTCCCTGCCATCCTCGAAGTTGAGGGCACAAGCTTCTACCGGGTCGACCACCGGTGGATGCCGAAGAACCTCATTCCGGATCCGTACCGGCGAAACCTTCTCAAGGATGCGCAGGGGAGACTCAACCGGCTCGAAGGAGCTATCGCCGAGCTTCAGCAACTCGACCGGGCTCCCCTCTACATCAAGCTCCTCGATCGCATGCGGCGGTCGGTCAAGGGGGCACAATTTGCTTGGCGGGCGGACGACCTCGCTTTCGTTCAGTACATCGCCAAGTTCTACAGTGATTATGGGATCGTCCTCCAGAACCTCAAGATTGACCAAGCACGGGGACGTCTCACAGCAACCTGACCAGGGAGTCTGAAAATGCGTATCGGAGTCATTCGTGGTGATCTTCCAGGGCCCATCCACTTGGTGGACTTGGAGACAGTTTCTCAATACAATCCACCCACCGAACCGAAGGGTCAGGAGCTGTACATTGGGCGCCCGACCACCACGGAAATCGAGGGGGTTCTGGCCAACTCGACGTCTGGCGCCGGTGCAGTGATCCAGGGGTCCGATATCTCGGGCAACTTCTCGATCACCATCACGGGCTCGAACGACACCTTGAGGGTCCGCACAACGGCTGCGGGTTCGTTCACGGTTGTCACGATCGTGCACGCTGTGTACGCCAGTATCACGACCTTCTTGGCGGCTATCAACGTCGCTCTGGCGGGTACGGGTATCACGGCTTACCAGGGCACGGGCACTGGGCAGCGGGTGTCGATCGAGAGTCTGACCAAGGGTGTGAACAGCATCGTTGGTATCGACTCTGTGGGCAACGGCGCGACGGGCAACACGCCCCTCGGCTTTGGCTCTTCGGCCATCCAACGCACGATGCCGTCGGCTGCGACGTTCATCACGGCGTTGAATCCCATCAACGGCACCTTGGACGTGTCGACCGCCACCATCAACGCTGTGGGGGCCAGCACGGCCACCAACGCCTTGTCGCTCATCCCGACCGCTCGTGGGACGACGGGCAAAGTGGCGGACGCTGTCGCACCTAAGCTGGCTGAAACGGCTGTGGCGATCGACAGCTACCTGGTGGGCATGATTTCCGAGTACCGGAACGCTGCCTTCAATCCCGACAGCCGAAGCGGCCTCCCGAGTGCGGCTGCCATCTCGGTGGTGGCTGATGATGGCGTCACGCCCTTCGCAGCGGGCCTACCGGTCCTCTCGGTGGCGGACCTCAATACGCCTTCCACCGGTGCGCTCACGCTCACGGGTACGGGCTTGGGCGGGTTCGACAACAAGGAGACCAAGATCCGAGTAGCGGGTCCGGGCATCAACAAGACCTTGCACCAGAAGGCCATCGAGGCCGCTGGCGGGTCGGTGTCGGCGACCTCGATTGTGGTGCCGGCGTCCCTCATCCCCGGGGCGACGCTGACGACTACGACTGCTCGAGTGCAGGTCCGTCAGCGGGCGACCGCTGCGGTGGCGATGACCTGATCCAGGTTGTCGCGTGAAAGAGGGCCCCCTAGCCGGGGTCCTCCAGATGAAGATCCAGATCGAGACCCCAAATCAGATTCGAATTTTACGGCCCTTCTTCGGAAGGGGCGAGATTGGGATACAAAATGTTGAGCAAAGATACAGAATTTCGAACGTCCGACCTCTATTTCGCGGCCTATCTTCAGGTAGCGGGAGTAGCGATGACCCGGACGGAAAAGAGCGGGACGGGACGGGTCAGCTTCGTTTTCGACCCGACGATTTCGAACATCGAAGAACTCAAAAACGCTTGGTTTGCACAGACGGGCAAAGTGTCGGGTCTTCAGTACGCTAACGCGGTGAAGGCTCTCAAATCGATCTGCCATATGGCATGAGGGCTTCTTCGTCATGATGAACAAAACCGACTACCTGCGAAACGCTTTGGCGAACCACGTCCTTCGGGGTGTGACGTTCACGCCTCCGTCCGCCTGGTACGTCGCGTTATTCAACGTGACGCCCACGAGTGCCGGCGGCGGCACTGAAGTGACGGGTGGGTCCTACATACGCCGAGCAGCAGTGTTCTCTGCGTCTTCGGCGGGCGAGAGCCACAACACCAACGTCATCACTTACCCAACCCCGACGCTGGATTGGGGTGACGTCCCTGGAGTAGCGGTGTTCGACGCCTTGACGGCAGGCAACATGCTGTACTTCGGTACCTTGGGGACGCCGAAGACCGTGTATGCGGAGGACGCCCTCTTTTTCCCAATCGGGTACTTCTCGATCACGGAAAGCTGAGCCTCATGGCGGCCACTTTTCGAACGCGCTTAGTGCAGATCAACCAGCTGATCTACGATCAGGTGGACCTCTTTTCGGCCAACCAGTACACCCGAATTGCTGGAGTGGTGCCCGCTGACGTGACGTTGACGTTGTTCCTGAACAACACCGTCGTGGCGTGGCCCCTTCTCGACGGCTCGGTGGTGTCAGATGCCCAAGTGGTGTCGGGCTCCGTCTACTGGGATGCGCTGCCCAATCAGGGCTATGGCCTTCGGTTCTTTCCCAACTCTCTTGGGCATTGGAACCTGCTGATCAACTATCCTGGGACGTCTCAAATCGTCGGGATCGACTTCGATGTCGTGAACCTTCCCCTTGCTGTCGAGTCTGGCTTGACGGCGGGTTTCTGCACCTAAAGGAGGCGCGCTATGGCTCTATTGGACACGGTCGTCAACGACTCCTTCTCGGTCTCTGCGGATGCCATTGCCTTGGCGATGTCGTACCAATACAGCCTCCAAGACCTCATCGTGATGGGGGACTCCATGTTCGTGGAGACATCCTTCAACACCGACACCGTCAACATCAGCGACAGCATCTTGATCTCGAAGGGCTTTGGGATCGCGGTTTCGGATGCGGTAGCCGCGAGTGACGTAGCCTCTACGGGTTTCGTACGCTGGGCGACGCTCGGTGACAGCATGGCGGCGGCTGATCAGGTGAGTCTTCAGACGTCGTATGCCAAAGCACTCTCGGACCTCGTGGGGACGGCTGACACGATCCACACGTGGAAGGGCACCGACTCGATCTTGATGGCTACCCTGGATGGGTCGGCGGACCTACGGGCGGTGTTGTTGAAGAAGCAGGTCGCTGTCATTCCTGCGGGCATGCCCGCTCGTGCACAGGTGCTGCCCAAGACGGCCCCAGTACAGACCGAACACTTTGTTGTGGATCCCAATCCTCCCCGTAAACAGGGAGGCTAAATGAAAACCCAGAAATCAGAGGAAATGAATGGAAGCTACTCAGGCTGTGGAACTAGTCGACGAAGCTAAGACCAAGACCAAAGAAGAAGAGGCAGCTGAGCGGCAAGCACGTCTTGCCAATAGCCCCGACCTTTGGAATCGCCTCTGGAAGGAAGAGGGGCAAGAGGAGTGGCGAAAGCAGGCTCTGAGCCAGGTCTACACTCGCATCGAGCGCATTCTCACCCCGGGGTCCAAGATCGTCGATCTTGGGGGTGGCACCGGTATCTTGGCTGAGCGTCTGAAGGTCACCAAGAAGGTCGAGCCTCTTGTGGTGGACCACAGCGAGGCCGCTCTCGAGAAGGCGCGAGAACTAGGACTCGAGACCGCCATCGCCGATTTGGAGAGCGATGCGGACCTCGATCGAGTTCTCGATCGTCCCTTGGATGTTTGCATCGCCACTGAGGTGGTCGAGCACCTGAGTGCGGAGACCCGCCATCGGTTGTTCAAGCACGCTGCCAAGCGTGGGCGAGCCTTGTTCTCGGTACCCAACGATCGCTTGGGACCTGATGAAGAGCCCCAGCACACGGTGAAGTACAACGCCATGTCCTTCAAGAGGGACTTGCAACAGCACTTCGAACACGTACGGATCGAAGTGCTTGGACCGTACCTTTTGGGGGTTTGCGGTTGGGAAAAAGGCTTCACCCTGTCGGTGACGATGCCTTGTCGTGATGAGGGGGCGGACCTCGAGGCCACCCTTGCAAGTTTCCGAGCGGTGGCGGATGAAATCGTCATTGGTGTCGATCCTCGGACGACCGACAACACCTGGGAAATTGCCGAAAAGTACGCTGAAGTGGTGTTCTTTTTGAAGGACCCTGAAGGCCCCAAGGGTGACGAAACCCCTGAGGGTGGAGTTCATTTCGGGTGGATCCGCAACCAGTGCATGGACAAGTGCACTTCAGAGTGGATCTTCATGACGGAGGGCCATGAGCGGTTGGTTTCAGGGTGGGAAGCCCTGCTTTCGCTGGACCAGATGCCCCCGCAGACGAAGCTTGGATTCGTCCTCCGTACGGGCAACGATCAGCAGTGGGCTTTCCCTTGGCTGTGCAAACAAGACTCGCGCATCCGGTACGCCCGTCAGACGCACAACATTCTGGACTACCCGACCGGCACCTACGCCATCAACCTGCCGCAGGTCCGCACCCTTCACGAGCGAGCTATCGACCGTGAAATGGCTCGTCACGTTCAGAGAAAGACTCAGAACCGTGTGACGTTGATGGACGACTGGGTCCACAACGGCAACGCCATGTCGCTCCACTATTTGGGCTCAGAATGGCGTGAACACTCGAACGATAAGGCGATCGAACGGTTGGAAGAGTACCTGAGGGTCCCAAAGAAGAACGGGCCCATGCGGTACCACACGCGCCTCATCCTCTCGAAGCTGTACAGCCAAAGGGCTTCGGATCCCACTACCCCACCTCGAACGGAAGAGCAGAAAGCGGCTGATTGGATCAGCGCTCGAGACATCCTTTTAGGGGCGGTCGGGGACGATTGGAGCCGGACTGAACATTGGGTTCGGCTAGGGGACTTGGCGTTCCGGGAGGACAAGTTCGAAGAGGCCCTCCAATGGTATACTTATGCGGGGACTAAAGTTGGAGAGCCGCCCTTCACCCTGTGGTGGGTGGACCTCCCCATGTACTCATGGATCCCAGCACAACGGCTGGCCATGGTTCACGGAGAGTTGGGTCGGTTCGAAGATTCTCTTTATTGGGCGCGTAAGGTGCTGGAGCTGCTTCCAGACAACGCCGAATCCGACGTGTTTGAGGAAGCCAAAACCAACATCTCACTGTTGGAGGAGTCAATTAGCAATGCAGGCCAAGGACATTCAGAACGAGCAGGGGCTGTCTGACGAGCTGCAAGCCCAGGGCGTTTTCGTCGTCGAGGTGCTCCGAGACGGGAAGAACGGTCCTGAGGTTGTGCAACGTCGTACAATCCCCAACCTGGTGGTCAACACCGGCAAGAAGCAGATCTGGCGCAAAGCCACTGGTCTGAACACGAGTCTGTTCAAGTTCCTCCGCATCGGTACGTCCGGTGTTGCGGCGAACTCTGCACAGACCAACGTGGTCAGCCCCGTGACGGGCACGCTCCGCACTGCTGACACCATCACCCTTCTGTCGGGTACTCGTACCTTCCAGTGGGTGGTGTCGTATCAGTCGGGCGGCGGCACCAAGTCGGCTACCAACATCCGCGAAGTGGTGGTCATGAACCAGCACACGTCGCCGGGTGGCAGTGCGTTGAGCCGCAGCACTTTCACGGCCGTCAACAAGACCACGGCAGACAAGCTACGAATAACCTACAGGGCTCGCGTAACCTGAAGTTATCGGACTGTTGACAGTCGAGTTAGAATTCGATATGCTCTGGAAATGAGCAGGAAAATCGACCTAACTGGGCAGGTATTCGGTTCGTTGACGGTGATTCGAGAAGCGGCGTACCCACCGGGCGGAGAGGCTCGGTGGGTTTGCTTTTGTTCAGCGTGCGGTAAGCCCGAGCACATCGTTCGAGGGTCCTTGCTTAGGTCTGGCCATACGAAGTCCTGTGGCTGCTTGATAGGTCAAGCAGAGGATCTCACGGGCCAACGGTTTGGTCGCTTGGAAGTGTTACGACGGTCCGAAGCACCCTTAACTCGGGAGCTGACGGAACAGACCACGAGGTCCGCTTGGTGGTGGTGCCATTGCGATTGCGGCAATGAGAAGGCGATTAGCGCTCAAGCGCTAAAGACGGGTGGCGCTAAGTCGTGCGGTTGTCTTCAAAAACAGCGAGCCGTAGAGACACACACGGGTCACGCTACCTACGAATCCGACCCTGCGAAACGTAGTGAAAGTGCCACACGGGCTCACAGTGTACTTCGCAAGTACGGGTCCAACGCTCCTCGTCCTAGGGCTAAGTTCCTAGAGACCCTTCATAACAAGGAGTGGTTGACCGAGCAGTACGTGACCCAATGGAAGTCTAAGGCTGAAGTTGGTCGAATGGCGGGGTGTGCTGCGAGAACTGTTCAACAGGCTTTAGATCGACTTGGGATCAAGCGGGTCGAGTTATCTCCAGACCTGGTGGGCAAGGGTTTCACGGATGGCCGAGGACGCCCGAGGGTTACAGGTGATGCCGTTACGTCACAGGTTATGTACGGTCGTGCCCGCCGTCTCGTAGCCCCAGGTCCGTGTGTGGTGTGCAGGGAGGTCGGGAAGCACATCAACCACAAGGATCGCAACCCTTGGAACAACAACCCCGCCAACCTGGAAAGGTTGTGTGTGAAGTGTCACAACGGTCAGCATTCGGTCGAAGAGGCGGTCATGATCGAGTGGCTCCGTGACCGATTCGGCGTCTCCTTCATGGAAGTGCACCTAGAGGCCCGTCGGCGGCTACAGAACGCTAGCTAAGCCACGTCTTTTCTAAAGTCCTTTTGATCTCTCAGAAGTGAGGTTTCATTGGACCTAAGACACGCTCCAGCTGTTCCGGCAGTAGCCGTACTTTGTCAGCGAAGCGGAGGGGCACATGACGGGGTTTAGGGACGCCACCATAGATCCCAACGCAGGAGGGACCCTCACCGTTACAGGGACTACGCCTACATATGCCTTGGGAGACCGCCTGTGGGCGTTCTACAACGCGGACGAGGTCAACGTCCCTCTGACGATCCCAAGTGACTTCACCCTTGTTGATAGCTACCAGACCTGTAGTTTCGACAACAATAGTGCAGGCATTTTCAAATACACGGGCAACGGTGGGGCCGGTACTCCGGCGTCGGGCCTGCCCAGCACCTATTCGTTCACGACGAGTTCGCAGTCCTTCCCGTCCACGGTCTTGCTTCTGTTCACGTGGGCAGGGTTGGACGACACCACGATCACGGACGTTCAGCACACTAACTTAGGTACAAATCACGTCACCAACACGACCGCTTCATTGAACGGCTGTAATACAGCGAGCGGCGATCAGGTCTTCATTTTCGTCGCGTTGGATGCTGTCGACAATTCCAAGGACTTCACGTTCTCGGCCACAGGGTTTACTCAGAGGGCCGTGTTGTCAGGAGCCGCAGGAGGCACTGCTGAGTACAGCTCTTTGGCCATGCTGTCGATGGATGCTCCCGCTACGGGGAGTCCTACGGGCACCATTACCCTGAACATCACGTCCACGCCGTTGACGGGGGCCGATGCTGGTGGAGTGATGGCGTGGGTGTTGTCGATTCCTACAATCACAGCGGGGACCCTCTACGATGTGGATGCGGGGACCGACACCCCAGCTGTTACGGATTCGATCACTGCGGGAACCAATAGGCCCTCCTTCGATATCTTCCTGCCCGGTAAAACAGGACCTTTCCTCGACTAAGTTTCTTTTGACACCTCAGAGGTAGAGGAGCCTACGCGGATCGGGACCTATGAGCTACGAAACCACCTCTGGAGGCAACACCGAACTTAATCGGAATTCTGGCACACTTGGCGTCACCTCTTGTTTTTGGGTGAGGTACTTCGAGTTCGTTGATGGTGGGGATCCTGCCCTGTACGCGGTAGGTAACGGGGACGACTGGTCGTACAGCATCGGTGACATCGCAGGCAGCGGTATCCCTGTTATCACCGACACCTGTGTGAACACTCAGGGGGGCAATCTACAAATCGTTAGCACGGGTTCTGACTCAACGTGGATTTTCGTGTGCACGGTCGCCGTGAACGGCGTTGGTGTCACCGCCTACTGGCGTCATGAGGGTGAGAATTTCCTCCACACATCTAATGTTTCAGACACGAACATTAGTACTGTCAATCAGTTCTTTTTAGTTGGAACAGGGGGTGGGTCCACCAATCATAAGCGATTCACGGCCTACAAGGAGTGGTCGACGTCTGCGGCGTTAACGCCTGACCAGATCTTTGCTGAGAGCCAGCAGAATGCTCCGATCGTCACCACTGGGTTGACCAACTATCTTCAGTGCGATGCGGGACACACGATCGGGCATGACCAGTCGGCGGCGGCTCAGAACTGGACCGTCACGGGCACAACGCTAACGATCAGCACCGACGAGCCCAATATGTTGGTCTCGCGGATCGAGATCCGCGGTGCCGCCACTGTCTCGGCTTCAAGTGGCGTGTGCAACAAACCTACGGAGGTTGTTGCGGGCGATGTCTTGGTTGCGTGGTTAGGTAACTACAACTCTGCTTTCGTCAGCTTGTGGGCGTCTACAGGGTGGACTGTTCTGGCCGCGACTTCAGAGCGCGGCGGACCTGGCGGGTCAGACCTCAATTGCGCGATGATGTACAAAGTAGCGGGGGCGTCAGAGTCTTCCAGCTACACATTTACCGCCACGGGTACGGCGGGCAACATCGACGTTATCATCTGTGCCTATTCGGGCGTCAACAACACGACTCCGTTTGATAATTTTTCGGTCAACAACAGTGGGGGTGCCAACTCAACCGTTACCGGCACAGGGTTCTCAGCTGCCAAAGCCAAAGAATACTTGGTTTACGGATGGTTTGGGGACGACAATGCTTTGACGGCTGCTCCTTCAGGGAGTGCGGGATCTCTTATTTCCAGAGTGGACGGCACCTCGTTTCTGAATCTCGACAGCGGGTTTTCAGGCTACTACGATGGTGCCCTAGTTAGCTCTGGTTCGACTGGCAACTATGTGACGAGCACGGGGGGTGCCGATACGTGGATCGTCATCATGGCGGCCCTGAATCCTGCGACCATTAATTATCGAGCGTCCTCGACCGCTAGCTCTTTGAGCGGGGCCACCATCAGTGCAGTGGACCCTGGGCAGGCAGGGGACTTCCTCCTAGCAGTTTGGGAATGTGACGGCGGCGGACAGACATGCAGCCCGCCCGATGGGACGTGGACACAGATCTTCAATGCCTCGTTGACGATCACTGATGGAGCCACTTACTACGTTTGGTACAAGAAATCGGCAGTCGGGAGCGGGAGCTATATCTTCACTCCTGGCATCACCTTGAACCAAGGGCTCGTGATCTCCGCGTGGTCTGGCGTTCACCCTACGACGCCTCTTCAAGTGACGCCTGTCTCAGAAACACATGACGATGACCGTGCGACTCCCGCTAGCGTCATAGCCCCCACCCTGACCACTACAGCTAACGGATGTCAGATCGTTTGGGTGGGGGTTGCAGATCCGGGAACCTCCACCCCCACGACCGTTGATTTCGTACCACCTTCGGGATACGTCGAACGTGTAGCGTTCGCTGACACGAGCGGTTGGGACATCATTTGCGTTGCGGACAACGGACAGGGGACAGCGGCTGTGGTTCCGTCGGCTACAGGTACCTTCGCAAGACCCGCAACAGGGTTCGGCGTCGTAGGGTTCCATATCGCGTTAGCCCCTGCATCTTCAGGGACCCTCTACGACGTGGATGCGGGGACCGACACCCCAGCTATTACGGATACTGAAACAAGCTCCACCGTGTACCTTCGGTTCTCCTACAAGTCCCATACCTTTTTGGATTGAACGATGAGCTACGACAACGCCAGCACAACAGCGATCCTGAGCCGCACCGCGGGTCTTGGTCACATCATCATGTTTTGGGCGAAGGTGGTGACCTACCCGGGCACCACCCTTTGGACGCTGCTTTACGGTGAAGCCACCTTTAACGAGTTAGTGATCGGTGCCGACGGCACGAACATCACAACCACCCAAGTTGGGTTTACAACCGACGGCCCGCCAGACACACAGATTGTAGCGACCGGTAGTAACACCGCTTGGCTTTTCTTCTGCGTGGTCGCGGACGACACGGTCGGGATCAACTATCAGTGTTACTGGCGGGCTGAGGGTGAAACGGCCCTGCACTTCGGGACGTTGGGCACCGCTAGTGCTGGTGGGTTCACGCAGTTGTTCTTAATGAACAACCCTCCGACCAGCCATAACGTTCATTGTCGGATCACGGCCTACAAGGAATGGACCGCCTACAACGCCCTCTCCCCGGGTCAGATCTTTGCGGAGTCGACGCAGAATGCTCCGATCGTCACCACAGGCTTGGCCAATTATCTTCAGTGTGATGCGGGCCACACGATCGGCGTCGACCAATCGGCAGCAGCCAACAACTGGACCGTCTCGGGCACAATTACCACGAATGCTGATGAGCCCTCTATGGGCATCACGAAGGCTTACGTTCGCCAAGCCTTCATACACGAAGACACTCCGGGTCCCGGTACGCTGGGGACGACCCTAACGTGTCAGTTGACTAATATTTTGGCGGGCTCGACGCTCGTCATGTACACGACTTGCGATAACGGTAGCCAGACGACCCGCACGATAACGTCCGCGGATGATGTGAATGGTTCGTGGGGGTCTCCCTTGAATACTATTCATGATACGTTCGACAACTTCGACGCCTACCAATCGTACTTCCCCAATACGGCAAGCGGAACCATCAACGTCACTTGTACCTTCTCTACGTCCACGCAGTACAAGACCATCGGGGTCATGGAGTGCGTGAACGTCACGACGGCTCCTCTTGACGGTCACAACGGGTTGGCCAGCACTTCGGGCACGGGAGGCTCTGATGGTTGGGATGCGGGAACGGTCACCAATACATCCCAACCGGCCCTCGTGATTGGTTTTAGTGCACAAATGGATACGGCGTTCCCTCCTAATGCAGGGACAGGTTTCACAGACTTTGGTGTGCTGGTAGGAGCCTTCGCGGCTCAGAACGCAGCTCGTTGGGAATCTAAGCGTATTACAGCTACCAACGGAGTGGGTGCTACGTTCACTGATACTCAGATCAGGTGGCACCTCACGCTGTCTCTGAAGCTCAATGAAGCGGGTGTCTTTTACGACATCGACGCAGGTACAGACGCTCAGGCGGTGACCGATACTGGAACGCGGGCGGCTGAGTTCGGGCGCTTTTTAGGGACGCAGATCAGGATGTTCTGATGGCCCCACGTCTTCAAGGATCCTCATGAGCTACGACAGCGCGTCCGCCGGTTCTCTCATTCTGAGATTCGGGTCCAGCAACATCAGCATGGGCTGGTTCCGCATGTTGTCATTCGTAAGTGACAACATGCAGATGCGGTTCTCCGCAAACACCACTGACTACGCCGTCATCACGGGTGACGGGACCTTCGGTGCTTCTGGTGACCTTGGGTTAGCCGTCACAGGTGCACCTAGTGGCTATCAGACTTTCTACTCCGGAAGCTACCCTGGATGGGTCTTCGTGTGCGTCGTCACGACCTCTGGCGTCGGCACCAAGGTTTATTGGCGCAAAGAGGGTGACGTTGTCTTGCAGTCCGCTACCCAATCTGATTCTACGAACTCTGGCGTGAACGCTTGGGAGCTTCTCGACAGCTTCTTGTCCAACACGGTTCACCAAAGGTGCTCGGCCTACAAGGAATGGGCGTCACCCACAGCCCTTACCTCGACACAAATTTTCAATGAGTCGACTCAGAAGGCTCCAATCGTCACTTTAGGTTTAGCCAACTACCTGTCTTGTGACTTGGGTTCCACTGTCGGACAGGATCAGTCTGGGAACGCCTCAGACTGGACCATCAATGGGACCGTCACTACGAATGCGGACGAACCCAACATGTCGGTCGGGATCGTCTATGACCGGACTCTCAGCACCGACACCATAGCGCTCACGGACTCCGGTTTGGTCGAATGTCAAAAGGGCGATGACCTCAAGGTCACGGACTCGCTCGTCAATGCCGGACTCTTTTTTGATGTTCTAGGGGGCTACCGGCGGTGGCTGAGCTTCGACTGAAGCCAGAGGACGGCACGTAGGGCCACGAAAGCCCTCAGAAATGCCCTCAATAGTGCATTGATTGAAGGCCCTGTTCGATGGCTGACAACACAGTCCTGAACCCAGGTGTCGGCGGCGACACCATCATGACGGAGGATCCCGGCACTGGAGCCAAGATCCCGGTCAGTAAGATCCGTCTTGGGCACCAGGACAACGACTTTGGGGACGTCAGCAACAGCAACCCGTTCCCCGTCGGTGGGGCGGGCATAGACGAACTTAGGCAGGCTTTTCAGGCGGTGCTCGACCAGCTGACCCTGGGGACCATGCAGGTCAGCCAGAACCTGAGCCAAGCTCTGGCGTTGGATGCTTACAACCGTCAGGTGGTGGTGGGCCCCGTCTTGAGCGGAACCGCCCTCAACCCGACTGCTGCCCCATCTTTGATAGCGGGCTCGGACGGCAAGCTAGTCAGGACGCTGCTCACCGACACCTCGGGCCGTCAGGTACTGGCCTCGAACGCCGCTGAAGGCGGGCCGCAACCTTCTTTGGCCAACGTTATGGCGGGGTCGGATGCAGGAAACATTACTAGCACGGTCTACACGAGGACCGACGGAACTGTTCTTGTGGCGGATCTGGCCCTCATGGGCCGGCTTGATGTGATCTCCGCCCAGTTGGATCAGTTGATCCTGATCCTCAGCAACGCCTTCGGCTCTAGCAACAATCAGGGACCCTTGGGTTCTGCGTAAGGAAGCAAAATGGCTATCGAAATTCAAGGTCGTGTTGGCCCGATCGTCGCACAAGACGGCACGTTGCAGGATCCCCGCCTTCTGAAGGATGCCTCGACGGCGGTGTCGGATGCTCACTCCAAGTACTATGAGACCAACTACCGCGGCAACGTCTATTGCGCATCTATTGCCGCAGCTGGCGTGGCTCCCGGTACAGCTCTCGGCACCGCCCCGCCCTTCACCCTCTACAATCCCGCGGGCTCTCCCGTCAATTTGTCAGTCCTTGAGGCTTCTTTCGGGTACGTCTCGGGTTTGTTCGGTATTGTAGCCCTTGTCTTTGCTTGGAACCCTCAGACCACGAACGCCAACCCGACCGGCGGTACTCAGCTCACTCCTAGAAGCTGCCGCGTAGGGTCCCCGACGCAGGGTCAGGGTTTGGCTTTCACGGCTTCTACCGTCGCCGCCACTCAATCGATCCTTCGCCCGTTCCTTTCGGTAGGGATTGCTCAGGCATCCACCGCAGGTGTCCCTTTCCCTCCAGTCATGGATATCTCGGACGCCAAGTTCCTTGTGCTGCCCGGCAACTGCCTTTCGATTCAAGGCGTGGGTGCCGCGGGCACTGCCCCTCTAATCCTCCTGGGCATGGTCTGGGAAGAAGTTCCGGTCTGATTTTCAAAGTCTCTAAAGGGAAGAAGTAAAAATGGCTATCGAAATTCAAGGCCGTGTTGGCGTAGTGGTTGCTCAGGACGGCACTCTTCAGGATCCCCGTCTCCTCAAGGATGGGTCAACCGCAGTTGCCGATGCCCATGGCAGCTACTACGAGACCAACTACCGCGGCAACATTTACTCAGGGACTAACGCCGCAGCTGGCGTGGCGCCCGGTACTGCGTTGGGTACGGCTCCGCCCTTCACCCTCTACAACCCGATTGGATCTCCTGTCAATTTGGTGCTGATCGATATCAGCATGGGTTATGTGTCGGGTACCTGGGGTGCAGGCACGGTCGTACTTGCTTGGAACCCTCAGACCACGAATGCCAACCCGACTGGTGGTACACAGCTCACCCCTAGGAGCAATCGCATTGGGTCTCCAACGCAGGGTCAAGGCTTGATCTTCACTGGCTCGACTGTAGCCGCTACCTCAGCCATCCTCCGTCCTGTGTTCACCTTGAATGCTTTCGCAGGTGGCGCTGTCGCCCCAGGTCCTCCGATGGTGGATCGTACGGATGGCAAGTTCATCGTGCTGCCCGGTAACTGCCTCTCCTTGCAGGGAATTGCTGCTGCGGGCACCACTCCGTTGGCCATCTTCGGGATGACCTGGGAAGAGGTTCCGGTATGATCAAGGTTGTGGTTAACGCTGCTCAAGCTACGTCCTTGCTCTCTGCTTTAGATGCGGGTGGTTACGAAATTCCTGTGCTCATGTACACGTTGGATTACAACGGAAATGTTTCCGAAGTCCTTCTGAACATCACTACGGAACCCCTGCTTTGGATCAAATTGACTGAAGCCTTTGACTTGGACGCGGATATCAAGCCCATCTTCAACAACTTGACCTCAAGTCAGTACTACCAGGTCACGGCGTTCACTCAGTAATGGGTCGCTTTTTGGGCGACCGCCATCGACATTGACATCGATTGCGTCTGGGCAGTGGTCGTCAAACGATGGCTACTGCCCGTCCTTTTTTGAGGGTTTAGATGGCCGGTCTTGGCTCCTTCCTGCTCTTCGCAAATGGTGCGAGCCGACTCGACATCAAAGTCTCGGATACTATCTCAGTATCAACGTCGGGCTTTGCGGAGATCACCGACGATGATGTCAGCATCAGTGACAGCGTCCGCACTGCTGCGGTCTACAGCCTAGTTCTCTCCGATACTGTAGCGGTCACCAGCAGCGCTCTGCTGGAAGAGTTCACCCGCGATCAAATCTCGATCACCGACAGTGATGTCATCGAGATTCTACACCCGTCGGCGATCGACGTGTCGGTCTCGGACACGATCTCGGTCACCGACAGCACGACCCTTTCTTGGGTCTATGGTCGGACTCTCAGTAACACTGTAGCGGTTACTGATCAGACGCTGCGTGAGACGACCTTTCCTCAGGATGCGGTCAGCGTCACCGACAGCTCCAGCACTTCAGCTCAGTACAACCGCACCCTCAGCGACTCGGTAACCATCACCGAGGATCTAACGATTGCTGCGGGCCAGATCGCAGACATCAGTGTCTCTGATGCACCCTCGATCACGGACAGCACTCAGCTGTCCCTTCAGTACTCGATCACCCTCAGCGATACCGCAGCGGTCACCGATTCGGCGGCTCCGAGCCTGACCTTCTCCAGGTCGATCAGTGACACCGTAGCCATTACTGATCAGCTGTTGGTCGAGACTAGCTTCAACATCGATGCGATCGATGTCACGGACAGCACCACGCTGTCCGTCCAGTACAGCAGGTCTCTCAGTGACAGCGTAGCGGTCACGGATCAGATCCTCCGCGAGACCAGCTTCCCGCAGGACACGGTCTCGACTACAGATAGTACGACCCTTTCGGCACAGTACAACCGCACCCTCAGCGACAGCATAGCGGTCAGCGATCAGCTGTTGGTCGAAACGGTCTTCCGTCAGGACAGCGTCAGCGTTACTGACCAGACCAGCACCTCGATCCAGTACTCCAGGTCTCTCAGCGATAGCATCAGCGTCGCGACATCGGGTGACTTCGACCTCATTTCTCCGGCTGAGACGATTTCGGTCACTGACCAGACCAGCCTTTCGCTCTCGTACAGCATCAGCCTCTCGGACACGATCACCGTCACCGATAGCCTGGCCTCGGCAACCGACGTCAGTGTTTCGGATGCGGCCGACGTCACTGACAGCACCTCAGCCTCGACGGTTTACGCTCGTACTCTGTCGGACAGCGTAGCGGTCGCGGATTCGATCGCAACTTCGGCCCAATACGACCGCACCCTCAGTGACACTGCGAGCGTCACCGACCAGTTGGCGATCACTGTTGATCGAAGCCTTTCGGACAGCGCCAGTGTCACGGATTCGACGACTCTTTCGATCCAGTACAGCCGGTCGATCAATGACAGCGTAGCGGTCACTGATCAGACGCTGATCGAGACCACTTTTAACGTTGATGCGATCGATGTCACGGATTCGACGACGACAGCCTTCGCTTACAACCGCACTCTCAGCGACAGTGTAGCGGCCACTGACCAGACCCTCCGCGAGACTAGCTTCCCGCAGGACGTCGTTTCGGTCACCGATAGCACAACCCTTTCGATTCAGTACAGCCGGTCTCTCAGCGACACCCTGGCGGTCACTGACCAGACCCTTCGTGAGACCAGCTTCCCGCAGGACGCCGTCTCGACTACAGACAGCACCACTCTTTCGGCACAGTACAACCGCACTCTTAGCGACAGTGTAGCGGTCAGCGACCAGTTGTTGGTCGAGACCCTGTTCGTCCAAGACGCTGTTTCGGTCACCGACAGCACGACCCTTTCGGCACAGTACTCGATCACTCTCAGTGATTCGATCACCCTCGCGGATCAGACCTTCCGTGAGACCAGCTTCCCCCAAGATGCCGTCAGCGTTACCGACAGTTCAACTCTTTCGGTCGAGTACGGCCGCAGCCTTTCGGACAGTCTTTCGGTTGCCGATGATGTGTCGGCCACCACAGGCCGCATCACCGACGTCAGCCTCTCGGACGCGGTCTCGGTCACCGACAGCCCGTCAACGTCCCTAGAGTACGCTAAGACGCTTTCGGATAGCGCAGCTGTCACGGATTCGATCACCGCCTCCCTAGATTTCTCTAGGTCGCTAAGTGATTCGGTCACGGTCAGCGACCAGTTGTTGGTCGAGACCACTTTCAACGTTGATGCGATCGACGTTACGGATTCGACCCTTGTTTCGGCCCAGTACAGCCGGTCGCTCAGCGACAGCGTAGCGGTCACTGATCAGACGCTTCGTGAGACCAGCTTCCCCCAAGATGCTGTCAGCGTTACAGACAGCATCACCCTTTCGGCACAGTACAACCGCACCATTTCGGACGCAGTTTCGGTCACTGATCAGACGCTTCGTGAGACCAGCTTCCCCCAAGACGCTGTTAGCGTCAGCGATACGATCAAGACCTCGGTGGAGTATGGCCGCACGCTTGCGGACTCGGTCACGGTCAGCGACCAGTTGTTGGTCGACAGTGTTTTCCGTCAGGACAGCGTCAGCGTCACCGATACCGCTACGACGTCCCTTCAGTACTCGATCACGCTCTCGGACAACGTCAGTGTCACTGACCAGAAGCTGGTCGACACCGTCTTTCCGCAAGACGCCTTCAGTGTCACGGATCAGACGACCCTTTCGATCCAGTACAGCAGGTCGCTCAGCGACAGCGTAACGTTCACCGATCAAACAACGATCGAAACGGGTTTCGTTCAGGATGCGGTCAGCGTCACTGATACGACGAGCACTTCATTTGTGTTCGGACGGTCGCTCAGCGACTCGATCACCGTCACGGATCAAACCCTCCGTGAGACCAGCTTCCCTCAAGACAGCGTCAGCTCCGCCGACAGCACCAGCACCTCGGCTGAGTACGGTAGGAGCGGGTCGGACACGGTCTCGGTCACCGACAGCACGACCCTTTCGGCACAGTATTCGATCACTCTCAGTGACTCGATCACCCTTACTGACGACATTGAAGCCACCACCAACGCAGTCCTGGATGCGTTTGCTAACGACATCGTGGTTGTCACGGATCAGCTTACTGCTGAGACGTCCTACGTTCGGTCCGCCTCCGACACCTTGGCGGTCACGGACCAAATCCTTCGTGAGACCAGCTTCCCTTCGGATACGGTCTCGGTCACCGACAACACCAGCACTTCAGCTGAATATGGTCGGACCCTTGCGGACTCGGTCTCGGCTACGGACCAGACACTTCGTGAGACGGCCTTCCCGCAGGACGCCGTTTCGGTCACCGATAGCACAACCCTTTCGATTCAGTACAGTAGGTCAGTTTCCGATAGCGTAGCAATCACTGATCAGACCTTCCGTGAGACCAGCTTCCCCCAAGACGCCGTCAGCGTTACGGACAGCACCGCCCTTTCGGCACAGTACAGCCGCACCTTCAGCGATTCGATCTCGATCACCGACCAGTTGTTGATCGAAACCCTGTTCGTCCAAGACGCTGTTTCGGTCGCCGACAGCACCGCCCTTTCGATTCAGTACAGCCGGTCTGCTAGTGACTCGGTCTCGGCTACGGACCAGCTCTTCCGTGAGACCAGCTTCCCGCAGGACGCCGTTTCGGTCACCGACCAAACCACCTTGGCTTCGGTGTATGGTCGAACGCTCACCGATTCGATCAGCGTTACGGATCAGGCGACCCTTGAGACCAGCTTCCCCCAAGATGCTATCAGTGCCACGGACTCCGCCTTCAGTTCCGTCGAGTTCTCTCGCACACTCAGTGATGCGATCTCGGCCACTGACCAGACCCTGACTGAGAAGGCGTTCCCACAGGATGCCGTCAGCGTCAGCGACACTCTCACGTTGGCGGCCCAGTACAGCCGCACTCTTTCGGACACCGTCAGCACCACGGATGAGTCGGACGCGACGACCAGTGCGTTCGAAGCCGTCACGGTCAACGATGCTGTTTCTGTCACCGACAGCACGACTCTTTCGCTTGAAATTTCCAGAAGTGCTGCGGACACCATCAGCACCACTGATGAGTCGGAGACCGCCAACAACGACATCGCCCTTTCGGACTCGGTCACGGTCAGCGACCAGTTGTTGGTCGAGACCATCTTCGGGGTCGATGTCGTCTCGCTCACCGACAGCACGAGCCGTTCGGCAGATTTCTCTCGCACCCTCTCGGACACGGTCAGCATCACCGACCAGGTCCTGGATGAGGAAGTCTTCAGGTCAGACGCCATCAGCGTCACAGATTCCACGGTTAGCTCCGTCGAGTTCTCTCGCACCCTTTCGGATGTCCTCTCGGCTACCGATCAGGCCCTTATCGAGAAAGCGTTCCCGCAGGACGCCATTTCGGTCACCGACCAACTGCTGTTGGCGGCACAGTACAACCGCACCCTCAGTGATACGGTCAGCGTTACCGACGAGGCTTCTACCGAACAAGAGACGGAAGTCAATGACAGCGTCAGCGTCACCGACAGCACCGCTCTTTCGGTAGAGTACGGGCGTTCGTTCTCCGACAGCATAGCGGTCACCGAAACCCTCTCCGCGGGCTTGGAGAAGGTCCGCACCGTCAGCGACGCCGTCAGCGTTACTGACCAAAGTGTCACATCCCTGGAGTTCTCCAAGAGCCTCAGTGACACGATCTCGGTCACCGACACTGACATCCCGAGCCAGGACAAGGACCGGTCGGCTTCCGACACTCTTTCGGTCACCGACCAGACGACACTATCGACGGTATACGCCCGTACGGGCTCGGACGCTGTCAGCACCTCTGACACCGCTAATGCCTCTTTCGAGGTGTCGCGTGCCGTCAACGACACGATCGTCGTTACCGACGCAACCTCTATTGAGGTTCACAAGAACGTCTCCGATACGGTCTCGGTCACTGACCAGACGTCCCTCAATGGAGATTTCTCTCGCACCCTTTCGGACACCTTCAGCACCACAGAAGCGGTGTTTGCGGGCCTGGAGAAGGTCCGCACCGTCAGCGATGCCATCAGCGTTACGGACGCCCTCTCTGTCGAAGTCGACAAGACGCTGGCTGACGCAACCAGCGTCACCGACACCCTTACCTTGGCGGCGGAGTACGGCCGCACCCTTTCGGACATCGTCTCGGTCACTGACCAGACATCGATCAGCTCGGTCTACAACCGCACCCTTTCGGATTCGGTCAGCATCACCGACACCGCGAGTGCTTCGTTCGAAATAGCCCGTGCCGTTAGCGACACCATCAGCGTCACCGAGACTTTGACGGTCGACCTTTTCCAGGGTCTTTCTGTCCTGGTCACTGACGCTGTTAGCATCACGGACCAGCTATCTCCGTCCACCCAATACTCGAAGACGGCTTCGGACGCTGTTGCTGTTGCCGACAGTGCCGCCACGAGCTTCACCTACGAGCGGGCGGCGTCCGATAGTGCCTCGGTTACCGACAGTGTAGCGGTTACTCGAGAGCTGAGCCGCTCAGGGTCCGACACGATCACGGTCGTTGAGCAGCTCTCTCCGAACACCGACTACATCCGCAGGCTCCAGGATGCCCTGGTTCTAGCGGATCAGCTCTCTTCTTCGAGCCAGTACGTCCGCACGGCTTCCGACATTGTGTCGGTCACGGACGCCATTTCGATTGAAGTCCGCAAGACGGTTTCGGATGCCATCAGTGTTACGGACCAGGCGGTTCTGGTGGCTGAGTACGCCCGTAATCTTACGGACACGATCAGCATTACCGAGACCCTCAGGGCTTCGACCGACTACGTTCGAACCGTACAAGACGTCGTTGATGTTACGGACGAAGTTCAGATCTTTGCTGAACGCGGGGTTGCTGTCCAAGACGCGATCGACATCACCGATAGTTTCTCGAAGATCGTTAGCTACGTCCGGTCGGCCTCGGACGCTCTGGTCGTCACCGAGCAGTTCCAAGCTTCGACCGATTACATTCGTGCAGGCCAAGACACCGTCAGTGTCACGGACTCGATCACTCTCTCTACCGAGAAGGATGCGACCGTCCAGGACACGGTCAGCGTCACAGATGACGTAGCGGCCGGGCTCGCGATCTTCATTGACCTGTCGGACGCTCTGGTTGTTGCCGATCAGCTTCAGGCTTCGACCGACTACATCCGCAGGGTCATCGACAGCCTCGATCTGACGGATCTACTCCTAGTCGACAAGGAGCAGAGCCGGACAGTTTCGGACGTGATGGGTGTTTCGGACGCCCTCTTCGTTCAGGTCAACTACACCCGCCTTCCCGCAGAAGCGGTGCAGATCTTCGACGACTGCATCGTACGTGTGTACAACAACGGGGTTCAGCCCAAGCCGACCCCCGTCGGACCTTCCAAGACCTTCCGGTACCTTCAAACTCTCACGGCAAGGGATCTGTGTCTCCGGCTCGCGGATCGACAGGGTATGTACAGCCCTGTGGCGGTCTATTACACGTTCTTCCAGATCGCAGCCTCTGGGGTCCCGATGCCGGTCGGAGGTCGTAAGAAGGCAGTGGTGGGCCCTGGCGTGGGTGAATACTATGTGGTGGGTTTGGCGGGTGAGCAGGGTCAGCCCGGTCAGTGGCTCATCCGTTGGGAAATCCAAAAGACCTACGGTTCCCCTCTTCAGTTCGTGGAGCAGCCCTTTTTGGTTCAGGACGCAGCTCCTGTCGAGAAGTTCCAGCCACCCCGCGTCATCAAGCACGGGTGGGAGTGACGCCCTTTTTATTGATTGATCGTGAGGATTGAAGCATGTCCACAGCGTTCTACAGAGGTCAGCAGCTCGGTACGAAGGACCTCGATATTTGCCTCGACAACGCGGCGGGGCATCCGACCAACGTGTCGGAAATCACCTACGCGCTTTACGATGTCACGACAGGTCAAGAGGCCCTCCTGGGCATCCCTCGTCGAGATCCCGCCAACGACAGTGTGGGGCACTATTACGCAAGCGTCATCATCCCGCTGGACGCCAACGTGGGGAGCTACCGCGTTCGCTGGACCTTCCGTGAGATGGTGGGGGGCCCTGTTCATCAGGTGGTCCAAGAGTTCAACGTCATCGATAAGGCGACGGACAGCAACGGAGCGGCTGGGTGCTTCACACCCTGCGAGACCGACCTCATCCGCCGGCTTCGCATCCTTCTTCGGGACAACAATCCCGACCGAAATTACCACTTTCGTCCGCCAGCTCACGAAGAGACGATCCGGCAGTACAACAAGGTATTCGGGTACATCTGGGAGGACTACGAGCTACAGGAGTACTTGCAGAACGGTCTCGACATGGTGTCGGCCGCTCCGCCTAGGACGCCGATCCCCAACTGCGACATCTTGGTTCGCAATTATCCAGAGTGGCGTACTGTGGTCCTCAACGGGGCGATGATGTACGCCTTCTTGGCCTTGATGTCGAACTGGATTGCTGACGAGTTCGAGTACAGCATCGGAGGCGTCAGTCTCAGCATCGATAAGTCGAGCAAGTACGAGAGCGCCTTCCAGACCGTCAAGGACCAGTTCGACAGTCAGCTCGAACGTGCCAAGCAGACGGTGAAGATCATCGGCGGTTTGCAGCAGCCCAGGTTCGGAATTGGGATCAGAAGTTCGTTCGGCCCTTACGTGGGGGCGGGTGTCTTGAGCCCTCAGAAGTTCATCGGATTCTGATTCGCCAACTAGCGGGTTTCATAGGGGTATTTGGCAAGACGAATTCCTTGTTTTGTGGGATTCTTGATCCTGTCCGTTGGTGTATGTCCGAGGGGTGACGGGATCATGCATTTGTGGTTTTCAGGCCACGACCCACCCTGAACTTCGAGCCCACCAGCGAGGGTGTGTCCAACGACGGGGGCAGCTTGGGGTGTGTGCGGTCTGCCAACGAGCCCATTATCGCCATCGCAAAGACTGTCCAAACATCAACGAGGATGACCGCCGGGTTCGCTTGCTGCAAAAGCACGACATCGATTTGGTGCAGTTCGAGCAGTTCCTGCAAGTCCTTTCGAGGCATTACCGCAGGTTAGCCCGCGCTTCGATCGACTAGTCCTTTTATCGATTTGGCTCTTCATCCCCTCCCTTTGGGAAGGGCAGATGAAAAGGAGAGCCAAATGAGCCAAGCCGAGAAACGTCCTCTGACAATCGAGGACCCTGTAGACTCCGAAACTCTTGAACAGCTTCGCCGAGTACAGGAAGCCCGACAGCGATTCGCCGACACCCTGCTTTCGTTGGAGCAGGACAAGATCCAGCTGCTAGCTGGGGTGAAGAAGCTCGATGACCAACGCAACCGACTCTTCGAGGGATTCCTCGTGGAGCGGGGTATCGCGCCTAACGTGCAGGTCGAGATCGACGCCCGGACGGGCAAGATCACGCGCACGGCGGACGACACGGCCCCCGTGCCGCCCCCTGCCGTGGCCGTCTAATCCCCTTCTTGGAAGGCATCTGGTAAGATGTCCTACGCTTCAAATCGGGACCGCGAGCCGTCATTGCTGGAACTGACCAAGACTCCTTGGCCAGTTCCACCTTTGAACCTGTTCCTCACGAGCGGGTATCAGCCTGGTGTTTTCGACCTAGTGTGGACCGATCCCTCAGATATGGCCCTGAACGGCAGGTTCCAGATCTGTGGGGTCAACATCTACCGAAGCTTTGACTCTGAGTTCGGGCCCTACGACAGGGTGAACGAGTACCCGCTTGGAGCGAATTTCATGCGGGATCGGACCGACAACGTCTTGGTGATCGACGAAGAAGTGACGGACGACCAGTGGCTCATGCGGGGCTTCGGTGCCGCAGCTGAGCTAGAGGCGCCCCGGTACGTCTTTCGGACGACTCGCTATCCCATCGTCAAAGAGGGCTCGCAAAAGCTTCCTACGTCAAACGTGGAGGACGTGGAGGTCCGTATCGACGGCGTGACGGTGAAGATTCTCAGCATCCTGGGTGAGGCGGGGGAGATTGAAATCGACCCCAATCATTACCCCAACGTAGGTCTTCAGACCCGGGACCCGAGTGTGCTGCCTGATCCAGGAACGACGGTGACGGTAACGTATCGCCATACACGGTCGTTCTTGCGGACCGACTTGGTGCAGCGGGTCTTCTACCGCCTGACGACGGTAGGTCACCTCATTGCGTCTGAGCGTGGGCCCAACGATCCCACGGAGCTTTTGGAGACGCCCCTGGACAGGGCAGCCTTCACCTCGAGCTACGAGATCGAGAAAATCGACTATATTTGGCGTGAAGGCGTTCGAAGGAATCGTTGGATCCTTGAACAGGGTGGGGAGCGGGTGAAGCTCTACATCCGCAAGCAAGTAGGCGTTACCTGCTCTTGCTTTTACGCGGCCACCAATCAACAGCCTCTCAACGACTGCCTCAAATGTTACGGCACGGGCATCCTCGGCGGCTACGAAGGCCCTTACGACATCCTTCTGGCTCCCGACAACGGGGAGAAGAAGATCTCGCAAAAAGACACGGGCCGCACGGTCGAACACACGTACGACTTCTGGACGGGCCCTTCGCCCCTACTGTCCCAACGAGACTTCGTGGTGAAGCTCAACGGTGAGCGGTACAGCGTTGGAGCCGTACAGGTGCAGACCAACCGTGGGATGGTCCTTCAGCAGAACGGGATGCTCGGCCATCTCGACGAGAAGGACATCCGATACAGGGTACCGATCGACAACCCGAGTCGGCACTTGGCCAATCAGGTCAACGCGGCAGTACCCCCGGCTAACTCTCCGGCTCAGATCACTGACAAAACCAACATCCCGGATGAACGTGAGCTGAGAGGCCGCACCATCGCCTGGGAGAACATCACCTACGGTATTCTCCTTTTTGCCCCGCATATTGTAGATGCAATTTTTAGGGCCGTGTCGGGTATGTGCTAAAATGATCCACAATTATCGTGGGTTGGCAGGCCACCTTCGTCACAATTCGGATTCTTCACACCTGCTGCTTAAAGCAGATTGGTTGGCTTGGAGACAACAGTACAGGGCAACCCTTCGATGCAGAAAGTGTGGAGGTGTCTGGGCCGTAAGCTCAAAGGCCGAGCAGCACTCAAAGCGGTGTCCTCGTTGTGAGTCTCAATACCTACTCTTGGGTAAGAAGGCTTATGAGGAATGGAAGCCTGAGATTTCGGCCGATGTTAGGGTGAGAGTTTCTTCCAAAGCTCGATGGGTGGGTTTGAACGACCTTCAGTTCAAATGGTCCCGAGGAGACAACACCTACGAAGCCGTACGGGGTTTGCTTCAAACTACGACTCCTGTTCAAGGTGTCCTGCGAGACTTAGGTCTGACCTACAAAGTTTTTCGAACAATTGCCGAAGACATCTTGGGGGTGGCAGGCTACTTCAAGTGGAGTCAAGAGCGGAAGTCTTCTGTTGGGCGGATCAACTTAAGTGTTGCTCATAAGAATTACGCACGTTTGGCTCCTTCAGCAAAGGCGGCTCGGCTCAAACGCTTGTATGGGGGGACTTGTAAGCTTGAGGCAGACTTTGCTGAGGCCCTCTCAAAGCACGGCCTACACCCTATTCTGAATGTTTGGCAAGCTGTACCCATTCAAGGGACTCTTGTTCCTCGTGAGGCCGACCTCAAGATTGATCTAGGGCTGCATAAGATTGTAGTGTTGTGCGACGGGGAAGCCTTCCATGGCCCTCGGTTTGCCTTCGGAGATGCTGCTCGACGTGTTCAGGACGACACCCTTACAGCAGAAGCCTACTATGCTCTCGGGTACTCGGTAATACGATACTCAGAGACAGAGCTTAAAAGTGGGTGGGCCCTAGATCACTTATTGGGGGTGGTCTCCGACGTCCGTGCTGAGAAACGACGACTCCTTCGTTTGTGGCACCCGCTTACGGAACGGTGGGCTTGATGTTCGTCCCACCCATCTTTCGCATCAACCTCAAGCCGTTGGTTTCGACCAACGGCGGGGGTGAGATCAGCACGAAGAAGGTTCTTCAGAGTGTGCAGCGCGAGATTCTGAAAGCCGTCCGGGACGAGGTCCAGAAGTCGGCCTTCTCTTCTCGAGCCAAGAGAGCCTTGGCGGCAGGTATTGGAACGAAGGTCGGCACCAACAGTGTTCGGATCATTGCCAAGCATCCGGCCTTCTTCCCTTTGATTGAGGGTCAGAAGAAGCAGCAAATGGTCTGGCTCACTAAAGCCAAACGTCCGATCCCCATCATCCTCGACAACGGCGAGCTGATCTTTCGGAGCGCTACTCCACGGTCGATGTCTCGGGGACGTTGGTACCACCCCGGGCGTCAGCCTTCGACGATTCTCGAGAGGGCTCGCAAGAGTGCTCGCGAGATCATCAAGAAGCGACTGACGAAAGAAATTCAACGGAAGCTTAGGGCTTCGATGGGGTCCAGATGAGTGACGGCGGCATCACAGTTACGAAGACCACTACAGGGTCACTGCTGATCCCTGACATCCAAGTGATGGTGCACCATCAGATCCCGACCTTCATCCCTGCCGATCAGGTTTTGAACTCAACAGATCTCCACAGGGCTATCGGCAGCAAGGCTATTTTTCAGATGTTGAACACCATGCATACCGGCAAACCTCAAGATCAGAAGGGGGTCCTGGAAGACGAGAATCGTCAGCTCCGGGAAGCCCTGATGAAGTCCACCCAGCAGAGCACCGCGCTTCAGCAGAGCGTGAACGATATGGCCAAGCAGGTGGGCGCCTTGGCGGCTGCGGTAACCAAGATGGGGACTCAGCAGGTGACCCTTCAAGCCGTTTCCACCGTGGCGGTCCAGCCGGTTTCTGAGGTGGTGGGCGGGGAGATTCCGATGTTCCTTCCCGATACGGTCGCCCCCACGGGAGATGTGCAGATCCGTGTGCAGGAAGTGCTCTCGGAAGGCGACAGCGTTTCAGACGCCCGGAGCAAGCTCCGCCAGCTCCGAAAGGGCTCGGCAGGCTGATTCTTTTGATGGATCGAGGTTAGCAGATGGACGACGAGACCTCCCGAGTGCTTTGGCACACCCCGACCGAATACGACGCCCTCAGGCACGGGCCGCCCTATTTGCCGGGAATGCCCTATCAGCCGGTGGTCCTCAGCTCGAAGCAACGGTCCGACATCAAGGCGTTCGTCAAGAGCGCCAAAGTGGCTGCGGTTCCTGAAGGGGCGTCCATGACATCTCTCCTGGGTGCCCTTCAGGGAGCGGCTCTTTTGCACCAGACCCATCACTGGAGCACCAAGGGTCGAGCCTTCTATGCCGACCACCTGCTCTTCGAGCGGCTGTACAACGAGTCCTTGGAGTTCATCGACCAGGTGGCGGAACGTATGGTGGGGCTAGGTAAGCCGGCCATCTTGGCGCACGTGCAGGCATCCCTTGCTTTGACGTTCGTGCAGCAATGCGGGCAGCCCAGCACTCCGGACGAGATGGTGTCGTCGAGCCTTCGGGGTGAGCTAGCCATTCTAAGGCTCGTGGGCCTTGTGATAGCGGCTTTCGATAGTGCCGATGCGTTGACACACGGCACTTCAAATCTGCTTGAAGGGGTAGCGGACAAGCACGAGGGCTTCGTCTACTTGCTTCAGCAGCGGGGGACTCCTGAGGCCCTCACAGCTCCACCAGTCGCGATCTACAGCTACAACCGCGGCTGAAATCAGAAACACAGATCAGAGGAAATTCAAAATGAGCAAAGCTGAGCAAGACCAGTTGGGGGTGGGCCTCGACATCGGGACGATGAACATTGTCTCTGCCCGCAAGAAGAGCGGCAAGACGGCCTACAAGCGTGTCCGAGACGCCTTCCTCGACTTGGAGATGGATGCCAAGCGCTCCCTCAAGATGTCGAAGGTGAACTACATCGAGCAGGACGGCAACTTGGTTGTCCTCGGTGACTCAGCCCTTACGATGGCCAACCTCTTCAAACGAGAGGCTCGCCGTCCCCTCAGCCGAGGCGTGATCTCTGCTGGTGAGATGGATGCTCAAGCCATCCTAGGTCTGCTGGTCCATAACGTCCTCGACGAACCCTCCGAAGAAGGGGAGCACTGCTTCTACAGCGTGCCTGCTCCTCCTATCGACGACCCTTCTCAGGACGTCATCTTCCACACGGAAGTCTTTCGAAAGATCATCCGGGACCGGGGCTACAACGCTCACCCGATGAATGAGGCGATGGCTATCATTTACAGCCAATGCGCTGACGAGACCTTTTCGGGTCTCGCCGTGAGCTTTGGAGCCGGTATGGCCAATATCGCTTTGAGCTACCAAGCCAGCAAGGGCATGGAGTTCGCTCTCGCTCGTGGCGGTGACTGGATCGACGCACAATCGGCTAAGGCGGTCGGTAAGACGGCGAGTCAGATGTGTGCCGTCAAAGAGAAGGGCATCAACCTTTTGGCTCCCGCGGGCCGTGAGGAACAGGCGATCGTGCTCTACGTTCGCTCGCTCATCAACTACAGCCTCCAAAACATCGCCGCTCAATTCAAGAAGGTGTCGAACGATGTTTCACTCCCGGAACCCATTCCGTTCATCGTATCGGGAGGGACCACGAAAGCCGAGGGCTTCATGGACATCTTTAGGGAAGAGTTCGAACTAGTCCGGAAGAAATTCCCGATCCAGATCACTGAAGTCCGTCAAGCCAAGGATCCCTTGCAAGCGGTGGCGGAGGGCATGCTCGTGCTAGCCCTTGAAGAACACGAAGGCGGCTGAGGTGTATTATTACCTCGTCCACTCGCTGAAGCGAAGGTTGATCTTGGAGCTGAAGGATAGCTTCGGGCGTCACCCAGTTTATCGCAAGATCACGCCTTTCATTCAGAACCGCTTCTCGTTCAGTGAACGGCCTCAGTTCGGCATTGTGGTGAAGGGTTCGAGCGCTAACAAGGTGGCGTTGGCGGCCGACAATTACGTGGGCATCATCCAGAGCCACGTCATGTTGGCTTACGTGGGCCAGCCCGCTTATCCGCTCGAGTGGGTCCGTGAGGACCTGAAGACGGTGCAGAAGTTCGGAGGCATGCCGACCGCTCCTGGCGTCTATTACGTGGAGATCGTGAAGGCTCCTACGGACCCGGGCGAGCAGGGGGCCTTCATGGTCGACCCGTTGCTGACCGTCACGGAAGAGCCCGTCTTGATGTTTCAGACGGGCGTCGAGCGGGAGGCGCAGCTTCAGCAGATCCCTGTCCGGGAAACGCTTCGGCTTTACGAGAACCGCAACTTCCTCCTGAAGGAAAACACCGACTACTCGGTCGACTACGAAACGGGAGCCATCACCCTACTGACGAACTTCGGGAAGGGCTCGACGCTTTCGGCTGACTATCGCTACCCCGGCGCCACGTTGGGTCCCATCCCCTTCTATTGGAATACCCCGGACTCGACGACGCTTCCTGGTGTGGTGCTGGCTTTCGGTAAGCGTGCCGAGGACAAGCAGAAGGTAGCGGTTGTTGTGTACCAGGACCGAGTGGACGCCGCCAAAGCGTTTGGCGGCAAGTTCGAAGTGTCGTTCGATCTCGATGTCATCTCACGGGACACCGTGCAGATGGAGGAGATCGCGGACCTGACGATGATGTACCTCTGGGCTCACAAGAAAGAGCGCTTGGAGTTTGAGGGTATCGAGATCCTGGATGTCTCGATGGGCGGCGAGGCAGAGGAGATCGCGGACGAGACGGGCGAGGAGTTCTTCTACCAGGCGTCCTTGTCGGTACAGCTTCGAGCCGATTGGGAGGCTCACGTCCCGCTCCCCCTCACCATTTCCAAGATGTCACAGACGACGGCTGACGGCGGTCCTGGCATCAAGGCTGTCGCTAGCGACCTCTTCTTCGAGACCCACCCTATTCTTGAGGGTCGTAACGATTCGTACGAGAGGATCGGATGACCGACATTTTGATCCCCATGGTGAAGTTGGCTCCCAAGGGTTGGCAGCCGGACCCTCGATACACGGGAGGCAATACGCCTCCGCAGACGATCCACATCTCCTACACCTACTGGCAGTCTCTTGGGGAGCCGCAAAGCCTCGAGGATTACTACGAAAAGTTGAGGTCTCTGGAGTCTGCTCCTCTGATCAACACTATCAATTTTAGAGGGTTCCAAGGCCCTCAAGAGCTGTAAGCCGTGCCCAAGTACACCTTCGAATGCACGTGTGGCTTAGGATTTACCCGCACCCTAAAGATGGGGGAGCACAAAACGCACGAGTGTCCCAACTGTCAGGGGAGCGCGCCTCGGGTCTTTGAGGGCTTCGGGTTCGCTTTTGCTGCCGGCGGGTCCGCGCCCGCCAACTCGGGCGTCACCAAGCACGACTACCCGACCGACGATTACGCGGTGGGGTCGAGCGCCGACAAGCGCTGGGAGGAGTATCGGGAGCGGGAGAAGGTCAAGACCGAGGTCCGCAAAGTGGGGGGAAACCGGGCTCTAATCCGCAAAAATGGGGCGGACTACATCGAGTACAAGGCGGGGAGCGACCAGACCATCGAAGGCCGGAAGAAAGTCCGGGACGAGCTGGTGAGCGTCCTAAAGCGACCGCCAGCGTAACGCTCCTTCAATAATGCTTCGTTGACCCAGAGCTAGACATAGAGGCCGGAGGCGAGTCCTTGCGGTCAAGATGAAGATCCAGATCCCAGATTCAGATCCAAAAAGACCTCGATTTAAATCGGAATCGAAATTCGCTGGCGACTGCCAGCTCACAAGGAGTTCTGGATGGCTCTCGGCCCCTTCACTACGTACGTCCCCCCAGGTGTCTACACCCGCACTTTGACGGATGCCAACGCGGCCAATCTCGTCGCTGGTCTTCGTATCCCCGTCGAAATTGGCGTGGGTCAGGAAGAACTAGACCAGCTGGACTTGGAGTTGGTGCGTGGCTCGAGTGCTAACCTCGACCAGCAGATCGTCAACGAGGATGTGTCTTCACGCTTCGTCGTGGACAACACGAACCCCAACAACCCCGTCCTCGGGGCTGTGAACGGGCTCATCACTCAGTTCAAGGTCCGCAACTCCCCGCTCGTGGATGGTCAGGGCTTCGGCCGCGTGACCAACAGCATCCGCAGCGTCACGGTGACCGTCAACGGTACACCGGTCGCGGTCGGGTCCGTTCAGGGTCAAAGCGGCTACGTCTTCCTACAGATCCCTCCGCAGCCGGGTGACAACATCCGCTGCACCTACTACTTCCACCGGTCGGACACGTCCTTCACGGATGACGTCTCCAGTCAGGTAACGCCCACCCAGGCGGTTCTGACGACCCCGGGGTACGCTCCCTTCGAGATTGTCGCGGGTACGACCGACACCTTCGCGTTCAGCGTCGATGGTGTGGCGAAGTCGATCACGTTCGCGGCCGGCAGCTATTCGGCGACGGGCCTCAAGAGTGTCATCGATTCGAACCTCATCCCGGGGCTCGCGACGGCGGTGTTCACCGACAACCAGGGTCGCATCCACTTGAGCCTGATGTCGGCCAAGAGCCTCACCATCGGCGTCGGAAACGCCAACGGTGCGTTGGGCTTCATGGCCAATTCGACGACGACCCGAAACGCCAGTTTCCGGGTGTTCCAGCGTCCGATCGTGGACGGCACGGACGGCGGTATCACGACGACTGACGCCACCAAAGTGGTGGTGACGGTCAACAACGTGCAGGTGGTGGCTTCGGCGGTGGACGGTACCAACGGTATCGTGACCTTGCCGTTCAGCCCCGCCGCCGGGTCTACGGTGAAGGTCCAGTACTTCGCCAACACCTGGCAGGACACGTTCGATTACCTGCCCAACACGTTGGTAACGAGCGTCTCTCGTTGTGGTTTCGCCCCCGGACGTAGCGACTTCATCGAAGGCCAGGACTTCGTGGTCTCGAACCCGAGCCCGGACGTCTCGATCCTTCACTGGGGTGCCAGCTATGTGGTGGCCTCGGCTCTTCGTTCGCCGGGTTCGACGTTGTTCAACGATACGCAGATCGTTCCCACCCTCGTGGATGACCGGCTGTTCTTGACGGCGGCGGCTCGTGTGATCGACACCACAGTGGTGCCGGCTCTCGTGTCGGACACCGACTTCCTCCTGCCCGAGGTCCCCACGACCGGTAACGGTCGTGACACGCCCCTTGGGAGCGCTGTCTACAGTGCGGTGACGAATGGTCGTATCGGCCTCGATACGAACCGTCCGGACCTCATCACGGTCTACACGGGCCGCAACCTCCTCGATGCTCTCGGGCGTTCGCCCGTACAGGTCACCGAGGTCGATGGTGCGAACCGCAAGATCACGTTGAAGTCGGCGGTCCCCCCGGACCACAACGTCTACGCAACCTTCTGGTACAACCGTCTCCGTGACGACACCTACATTCTGACCAACAAGGTCCCGGGCCCGGTGGGCACGGGTCAGTTCGAGGTGCTCAGCACCTTGACGGGTCAGAACGTCATGCAGGCTCGTTTCGGGACCAAGACCAGCTTGCCCGAGATCGTGCAGTGGCCTCGTGGTGTCGAGCAGATCACGGACGCTTTCCACACCGGTGCGGGTACGGCTCTCGCCGAAACCGTAACGGTGACGTTCGGTCAAGCGAAGGCTCAGAATGCCGCCTTCACGAACGACGGAGCCAGCCCATACTCGTTCTTCACGAGCTTCTCCGACCAGTGGCGCACGACCCTCAACGGCAACGCCTACGTGACCAACCTGAATGTGGCCACGAGGGGCTACTTGGTCTCCACCCGAGTGGTCGTGGACGGCAGCAATCACATCACGGTTCCGGCGTCCCCTGCGAATGACCTCGAACTAGCGATTGACGGCACGAACATCACCGTCACTTTGACGCCTGGTGGACGTACGCCGACACAAATCGTCACGGACATCAACACGGCGATTGACGCCAATGCGGCCTTCAGCGGTACGGCGCCCAACACCTTGGCGAGCTTCGTCCAGGTGGGTGGCACCAACGGGCCCGTCTTCTTCCTCATCAAGTCGTACTCGACGCCGGCAGCTTTGCCGGGCGGGTTCGACGCGGTGTCGACGGTGGCTATTCGTCAAGGCACGGCCGAGAACCTCTTGGGGTTTGCGACGTTCCAGTCGGCGGCCGGTACTTCGACGGCTACCAACAAGCCCGCTACCTTGTTGAGTGCGGACGCTGGTCCCTTCCTCATCACGGCAGATGTCAACGATGCGTTGAACATCCGCATGAACGGGATCGATTACGCGATCACGCTTCCTGCGGGCGCCACTGTGGCCGCTTCAGCGATTGTCACGGCCATCAATGCGGTCCCGGGCCTCACCAGCGTGGCCGCTGTCGGCACGTTGGCGAACGTCAACAAGATCCGTCTCACCAGTAACATCGCGGACCCCAGCTCGTCTCTCCAAATCTTGGCGGGTTCGGCGAACGACGTCCTCGGCTTCACTGAAGACGACATCGCCAGCCAGACGTTGGTGGCTGCGTCCGAGGTTGTCGACCGTCTCAACGCAACGGCAAGTTTCGCCACGGATGGCGTTGCTTACGTGAGCACTATCGAGGGTCAGAAGTACGTCACGATCGAGTCGATCACGACGGGCGCCGCTTCTTCGTCGGTGGTCTTCGTGTCGGGTTCGGCGACTGCCTTCAACATCACGACGGGCACTGGGATCGTTCCCGGCACCAGCGGTGACAACGGTGAAGACGCTCAGGACAACTACGTCGTTAGCTCGAACAACCCGCAAGGGTCGTCGGGTGTCGGGTACCCGGGTCAAACGTACACGGATGCCAACACGGGCCTCCGGTTCACGATCCTTCCGGCTCTAGCGGCCGGGTACTCTGGCGCGGGGTCCTTCACTCTGGAGATCAGCTCGACTTGGAAGGTCAACCCGGCGGTGCCGTACCTTTCGATGGCGGGCTTGGAGACGATTGTGACCGACACGGTCGGCATCACCGTCAACGACACGGCGACCCTCCAGTCGTTCAACCCGGCGGGTCTGGAGCCTGCGATCGGCGACTTCTACTTCGTGAGCTACAGCTACATGAAGCAGGACTTCTCGACGCAGCTGTACCAGCAGTTCAAGACTGTGGAAGCGAACTTCGGTACGCTCACGGCCGATAACCGCGTCACTCTCGGTGCTTTCTTGATGATTCTCAACGGGGCCGTCCTCGTGGGCATCAAGCAGGTCCTGAAGGTGCCGAACACCAATCAGGCAAGCGATCAGGCTTTCTTGTCGGCCATCAACGAACTAGCGACCCCGCTTCCGGGCAACCTGAAGCCGGACGTGCTGGTGCCTTTGACGACGAGCACGACCGTCTACGCAGCGCTCATGCAGCACTGCGAAGTTCAGTCGAACATCCGCAATCAGTCTGAGCGGATGGGCTTCATCGGGTTCGGTTCCGGTACGACGCCGACGACCGCTCAGTCGGTGGCGAAGAGCCTTCTCTCCAACCGTATCATCGCGGTTTACCCGGACTCTGCCGTGGTGACCCTCCAGAACGAGTTGGGGGAGAGCTTCCAGTCACTGGTGGATGGCAGCTTCTTGGCTGCTGCGGTGGCGGGTGCTGCGGTGAGCCCCTCGGTGGACGTGGCGACGCCTTACACGCGCCGTCAAATCCAGGGCTTCACTCGTCTGCCTCGTCAGATGGATCCGGTGGAAGCCAACCAGACCGCTACGTCGGGTATCACGATTCTGGAGGACTTGGACCCCTTGGTCCGTATTCGCCAGGGTTTGACGACCGACATGACGTCGATCTTGAGCCGTCTGCCGACGGTGACCCAGATCTCCGACTACGTGCAGCAGCAAAGCCGTGGGACCTTGGACTCCTTCATCGGAACCAAGTTCCTGTCGAGCCGCACCAACGAAGTCGAGGTCAGCATGACCTCGCTCTTCAAGCAGCTCGTTCAGGCGGAAATCGTGGGTGCCTTCAGCGGCATCTCGGCCAGCGTCTCCCCGGATGATCCGACGGTCCTCCTCTTCACGGCGTACTACCAGCCCATCTTCCCGCTGCTGTACATCGTGATGACGTTCAACCTCCGCGCTCGTATCTGACCCCAAAAAGGTCCTAGGTGAAAAGGCCAGTTCCGTAAGGGGCTGGCCTTTTCCTTTATGGGTATTCTGGTGTAGGATCCCAGGTCTACGAATGGCTTTCATACCCCCCTCTCGCTACACGATCCCTTCAGCCGACCCTGTGATCCGCTTTGCGTCCGATGAGGTCCCTGAAGAGATCGGGGAGTTTCAGGTGGCGGAGTACATCGTCTTCCTGCTCGCTCTCGACACATACATGAGGTATGCCGAGGAATCGTCGGGCGTGGACGATATCGAGGACGCGCTCATTCGGCACGGGCTCAGGCTTCTGAGGTCTGCGGATGGCCAGATCGACGCTTTAGGGTCCTTTCTGGATCAGCACCTCTCGACGAACGCCCAGAAGACAATGCTTCGCCGGGCTCTTGCTCTCAAGACCTACACCCCAATGGGGGCCTCACGACGGGCCCTTCAGTTCAGGACCCTGCTCTCTCGAGGAGGTCCCGCCACCATGAAGGGTATCTTCGAGAACCAACGATACGTTCGTCAGGTTCGTGAGGCCATTAGTGCCGCGATGCTGGATGACGCGGATCGAGCGCTCGATGTCTTTGCCGCGATGCCGATGCACAACGCCCGTCTCCGAGATTGGATCGACAAGGCATCTGAGCAAGCGGGCTCAGGCGGTGGCGCTCCTCAACCGGTCGATGCTGCTTCTTCCTCAGGGTCAGGTGACACTGAGGCGATCGTTTTCCAGAACATTCAGCAGATGGCGGCTAGCGGTGCTGAAGAGGCTCAGCAGGCTCAAGAGGCCCGCTCAGCGACCCTCGACCAAGTGGAGCGGGATGCCACAGAAGCGGCTCGTAAATCGCTGGTCGTCAATCAGATGCCTGATGAGCCGCCGGTGCGTTCCCAAGTTGTCGGCATGGCGACCGCTGCCGCTGTGGCGGCCTTGAGCGACCCCACACGGCTCCAGAACATCCCCGCTCCTTTGCGGGAATTGGATGACGAGCAACGAGCGGCGGCCCTGACGGACGGACGGGTGTTGGTGGCCGCGGGAGCGGGAGCGGGCAAGAGCAAGACGCTTGTTTCCCGCATCGACTACTTGGTGAGTGACCGTAAGGTCAACCCTTCTCGCATCATGGCTTGCTCCTTCAACACGAAGGCGTCCATCGAACTGAGAGAGAAGATTGCGGCGACGATCGGCAAAGGCTCGGGCGTTCAAGTGGGCACCATGCACTCCCTCTTTGCGAAGCTGATTGTCGGCAGCAGGGACACACCGGGCTTCGGGACGCGAGAAGAGCAGGAGATGTTGAGGGCTCCTCGTCTAATCGCGCCCCCCAAGAAGGGTGAGAAGTCGATCAGTCCTTCCAGTCTGTCGATCGCCATTCGAGGTATGTGGGAGGATTGCAGCACCGATCAGCTGACATCCCGGTACGGCTTCAAGGCGAAGTGGATTGAGAAAGCTCCCAAGGCCAAAAAGGCGGGCCTTCTGCTCAACAAGTGGAGGGGCAACGACATCGGGCTCCAGGCCGCTCGAGATTCAGTGACCTCGCAGAGTGAGGCTCAAGCGGCCGTTTGGTACGACATGTACCTGGGTCTAAAGGGTGACATTCCAGGGTGGCGTCCACCCTGTCCCTCGAAGTCGTACGACAACTTCATGGGGCGTCATCGCAAGGGTGGAGAACGCCTTGGCGATTTGGACGATATGATCAAGATCTTGCGTGACATCTTGGTCCGTAACCCAAAGGCCAAGAAGTCCATTCAGGGTATGTATGACCACATTTTGGTGGACGAGTGCCAGGACCTCAATACCGTCCAGCACCAGATCTTCGAGATGATGTCGGAGCACATCGGCCCGGACTCCACCAACCGCTCGATCTTCATGATCGGCGACGACAAGCAGTCGATCTACCAGTTCCGAGGCGCTAAGCCTGAGCTGTTCCGTGCGCTAGGGGACCATCCTGACTGGAAAGTGCGGATGATCCGTACCAACTACAGGTGCCAGCCCGAGATCGTTGATGCCGCCAACAGCTTGATTGCGATCGATACCGACCGCATCCCGATGGAAGCTCGGGCGGACCCGCGTAAGGACCGAGGTCGGTCTTCCATTCAGGTCACGACTCCCGAGACCAACGTTGATGCGGCGATCAACACCATCGGGCGTTACCGTAAGGATATCGACGAAGGGGCCGAACCTGAGAACTTTGCGGTTCTAGCTCGCACCAATGCGGAGCTGAACGATTTCGAGACGGCGTGCATCATCAACGAGATCCCTTACATCCGTCGAGGCGGACGAGGCTTTCTCGAGGCTCCAGAGTCTCGAGCCGTTCTGGGCTACATCGACCTCGCGACAGGCAGCGACTACGAGAAGATGAAGCAGTCGCTCATGGCGGTTCTGATGAAGCCCGATCGTAACCTGTTCCTCGGGCGGGATGACGTTGAGAAGGTGGTGAACGAGGCACTCGACGACGTGGCCCGACGTGAGCGTGTGGACATCAAGGCTGTGCGCCCCGACGTCCTTTTGGAGACCAAGTACATCAAACTCTTGGCCGATAAGCTGAAGCAGCCCTTTCGCCTAAAGATCATCGAAAGCGTCATCCGTAAGGGCGGGGATGCTCGTAAGGGTGAGTGGATCTACCAGCAGCGTGTCGACGAGCTGGCTCAAAACCTCAAGGGGATGTCGGAGAATATCCGAGACTTGCGGGCTCACGTCGATGAAGACCCGACGACGCCCGCACTCTTGGGTTACGTGCTCGACAACATGAAGTCCCGGGTGACGGGTTGGGATTCGGCAAGTCGTCGTGAAGTAACGACCACCACCACTCTTCGTGAGCAAATCACGAATGACGTGGCGGTCTTTTCAGACGATGAGGATGACGCGGTCGAGGAGAAAGAAACTCCTGAGGTTGAGATCGGTGAAGAGGGGCAGCTTCCCACGAAGACCGAAGAGGAGCTGGACAAGGAAGAGCGTAAGGGCTTGGGGGCCGTGCAGTTCCTCTATGCTTTGGCTAAACCGAACTCCAACGATCAAGAGCACCTCACGGACCCCTCTATGGCGAAGGGCTTCATTCGTAAGATCGATCGGTTCTCAAGGATTGCCGAGACGCTCCGTATCGACCCTGTGAAGTGGGAGAAGGACCAGCTGAAGATTGCTGATGAAGGCAAGCGTAAGATGAAGCCTCCAGCCATCACGCTGTCGACTGTTCACAGCGTCAAGGGTGCTCAGTGGACCAACGTAGCGGTGATGATGCCCAAGGGTATCTTCCCGTTCGAGCCGAAGCGCCGACCTGACGAGCCCCCACCCGATCCCGTCGAAGAGGAAGCGCGTATGAAAGCCGAGCGCAACTTGGCGTACGTGGCGATCACACGAGCAGCCGTCAACTTGGAGATCTCGTGCCCGTTGCAAAATGGCATGAGTCCTTTCGTCTTCCAAGCGGGTCTGCAAGTGGGTGAGAACGTACCGAAGCCGGGCATGGACGCACAGGAGACGGTCAAAGAGGCTTCGTTCGTTGACGACTGGTTTCCTACGGAGATGAACTGAAATGGCCGCGCAGTATACCGAGGTCACTCTCGAAGACATGGAGCGGTTTCTGAAGCGAGGCTACAGGGCTCTCCGTCCCAAACAAGGGGTTCAAGGTAGCGAGTATTACTACGACTTGTCGCTCAGCTCCAATGTGGTGATCCGCGTATGGACCTCAGTCAAGCGAGGATCTGCTACAGGAGCGGGCGTGGGAGAAGATGCGATCCGGGTACAGTTTTACGGAGTCCACGTAAAACGATCCTTGGTCCCTGGCAAAGTTCCCATCGTGAAGCGCACACAGAATTGGCGCAATTCACTCCAGAACAAGATCGAAGACGTGATGGAGTTGTATGAAGAGAAAGCGGCGTACTGGGAATCTCGAGCTGGTGGTTCTTCGGATCCCGAGACCCCGGCACCGGTTGCTCAGCCAGCTGCTCAACCGGTGGCCCCCGCTCCGCCTCCTCCGCAGGTGGCCCCCACGCCTGCACCGGTGCGTCCGAGCGGACCGCCTCCTTCGGATAAGCAGGTCAACTTCGTGAAGCTGCTCATGTCGAGAGCCAAGGTGGACGACCTCGAAGCTGAGGGTCTGTTTGTCAAGTATCGTGAGTTGGCGTGGCCGTTCGACCCAGCCAACATCCGCAGCATGTCGATGCGTCGAGTGAGCCAGCTGATCGACGATCTCATGAGTGCGGTGGGGTATCAGCGTCGTTTTGCTGCGGGAGATCCGGCGGAGTACGACGTCGCGACGGTGTAAGCCTTATCTAATGGTTGACCTGCCACGGACCGTTATGGCTGACCCTCCGTGGTGGCCTAAGCTGCATGCTAACACCAAGGGCAGGACTGCCGGTCCTTATCGTGCAGGACCTCAGCGCTACTACAAGCTGTTGACGGTCCAGCAGATCATCGACTTGCGTCCAGAGACACAACCCCGAGCGCACTTATGGCTGTGGGTGATCAATCAGCACATTGACTGGGGGTATGAGGTTGCTCGGGCATGGGGGTTCGAACCCCAGCAGATGGTCACGTGGTGCAAACCTGGATTCGGGACAGGACAGTTTCAGAGCAACACGGAGCACCTCCTCTTGTGTCGAAAAGGAGGTCCCGTTGGGAACGCTTTCGGCAAGACGAGAGGGACTCATTTTGAGTGGCCACGTGGTGCTCACAGCGAAAAACCCGATGAGGCGTACCAGCTCTGCGAAAGTTGCTCACCAGGCCCCTATCACGAAATGTTCGCCCGTCGCCAACGAGAAGGTTGGCAACAGATGGGCGATCAGCTTTTGGAGTCTACGGGATAATGGAAGAGCTTCGACTTCAGGTTGTCCTCGACAAGAACATAGAGTCTGAAGTCGAAGGGGTGGTGGCTTTCGGGGACTTCCAACCCAAGGTTGAAAGTGAAAACCTCCTCACGGCTCTCTACAGGGACCATCAGGTTCACCTGTTCTACAGGGACCTTATTCTCGGTCGTCCCTTGCCCCTCGTCCTGGTGGCTCGCAACTTGGAGAACATGGGGGTCCTGCTGGCAATCACTCTGTTTCTCCACAGGGATTTAGCCATCAATCCTGCGGTCCCGGGCTTACTTTCGGCCGTGAACTTGATGGACGCTCACGGTGTGGCGGGCCTGGCTCATGTGGATCGCGACCTCGCCAAATTCCTGAAGTTCGTTCGAGCGTACCTGACGCAGACCCACGACAAGGTACAAGACGCCCTGGGGACGGCCGTGGGGTTCTTGCACGCTTACGTGACGGACGGTCGACTCCCTTCCCTTCCACCTGAGCCCGAGCCTCCTCGAATTGTCGACCGGGGGACAGATGGGTTTGTTTTTGCCACAAGCCAGCACTCGGAATTGCTTCTTGGGTGGGAAGAGCTGTACCGGCAAGGGTTCCTTCGAGGGGTTTTGATGCACCAAGAGGGTGGGGACCGGTGGCACGTCTTGGCGGCCCGGAAGAGCTTCTACCTGAGCTTTGACTTGCAGAAGGGGGCCAACCTGCTGAATGAGGTTGAAGCCGCTCTAGGAGAGCCGCAGGACTGGGTGACCGACGGATACTGGCTCCGGGGACCTGAGGAAGGGACGATGATCCTGCCCTCGGCACTTCTCCAAGTCTTTTTACGTATTTGAGGCAGGTCCAATAGAGCATTCGTTCCCCAGCCTAGGTAGGCATGGGACGATTGCTCGTAACGCTTGGGACGGACGGCACGACCGACTGGGTTCGGACGCCGGACGGCTACAAGTTCAATTTAGGGCCGGTATCGGCTTTGAACTTCGTGTTGGGCTTGGCTCCCCGAGGGACCGCTAAGCGCGCATTGAGCGAGTTCTTGGCCCAGAAGGAAGTCCTTTTCCCGGTGGACGAAGGTGCGATGTGGACGCTTTTGGCTCCTCACCGCCCCCGTTGGTCCTCTGACGTTAGTTCTTCTATCCCCCCTGTGAATGAAGAGCCCACTGCGAGGAAAGGCACCATGGCATTTTCTGACGACCTGAAAGCAATCGAGACCCACATCACAGCCCTCAAGGCTGCTTCGGCCAAAAAGGCCGCCAACCTGTCTTCAGGTGTGCAGCACTTGATCAAGCTGGCGCAAAAGATCAAGAGCCCGCACCAAAGCGAAAACTCCACCTACTACAACCTCGGGGCACCCGACGTTCATCAGGTGGGGGACAAGACGGCAACGGGTCTCTCGTTCGATGTCTACACTTCGAATTCGGAGCTGGCCAAGAAGATCCTCGCCAAGACGGATTCGACCCTCAAGACGATCGACAAGTTGGCGACCGCAGGCCGCAAGTTCAACGCTAGTCGTGCTCGTCTCGATGTGCAGACGATCACCGACAAGGTTGCGGGCATCCTGACGACTGACGTCACGCAGTCGTGGGTGAAGAGCGACCTAGACAAGCTGGCGGCTCGCGCCGATCAAATTCACGGACTCTTTGCGAACGCTAAGGTCTGATGCTCGCAGTCGTCCAACAGACCAAGGTTTGCAGTAGCTGCAAACTACCAAAGGACCTCGAATCGTTCGGGGCTCATCGGCGTGGTCTGTTCGGACGTAAGAGCGAGTGCAAGAAGTGCCTCTCCGATAAGGAGACCGCTCGACGGGCTGCTGACCCTGAAGCAGCCCGTGCTTACAAGCGTGATTGGTGGGCCGCTAAGGAGCACTCTTCAGAAGAGCGCCAGCAGGCTGCACAACGTGCTCGAGATTGGTACCAAGACAATAAAGGTCGTCGGCTGGTTAGCTTTCACCTCTGGAAAGTTCGTCACCCTGAAGCCTTCAAGGCGATTCAGAAGAGGTACTTGGTCAAGAACCCGGTGCATGTTCGTCGTCGTGCGTACATGCAGAAGGTGGTGAGAACCTTTACCGCTCAGCAGTGGGCTGAGACCCTGGCGTTGTTTGATCATCGGTGTGCGTACTGCCTCCGCAATGATCTCCCGATGACTCAGGATCATGTGATCCCTGTCTCTAAAGGCGGCGATCACACCCAAGAGAATGTCGTGCCTGCGTGCAAGCCTTGTAATTCCAGAAAACTGAATCGCCCTGTCTGGGTGATGTCAAATGTGAAGGAGACCAGTTATGGGACGCCCTGCTGATTCAACAAATTATATATACCGTATGGGAACGGCGCCTAACACAAGGGCTGCCATTTCACAGAAGAACAAAGTGTTCGGCTACATGGTGGGGACAGGTCAATTCAACCAAATTGGCGTAGTTTCCGAGTTTGGCCATGATGAGTCTCGCACCATCGATCCTGTTCGTGGTGTGGGTTTCGGTGACCAGGTTGCCGAACTAGTACCGGGTGTGACGGAGCCGATGACGCTCACTCTGAACCGCACCCTGATGTACGCCGTGAACCTGTTTCAGGCTCTCGGATACAAGGGTGGCGTGACGGGTCTCGTCCGCAGCCTCAAGCACCACCGCTGGCCGTTCGACATCAAGCAAGAGATGGTCTTTTCCGAAATCGCATCGTCGCAAGACGTCGATGGCGTGACCGACCAGGCTCTTCCGAACGCGAGCGTTCAGGCGTCGGGCCAGGAGTTCCTGACCCCTATCCGTGCGCTCTTCACCTTCTACGAGGGTTGCTGGCTCAACAGCTATTCGGCGTCCTACACGTCGGATGCAGCGATCGTCGCAGAGAACTCCAGCGTGACTGTGACCGACATCATCGACGGTCGTAGTCAGTACGGCGAGTTCGTCGACACAGGTCTGGCACCAGTACAGTCCAACGGCGCTGCGGGCACGGGCTTCTCGCTCAGGTTCGCGGGCAACAGTTCACAGGTCGGCACCCCGAACCAGTGAGTTGATTTAGGGCCGGAGACGGCGACGATATAGATGAAAATTAGAACAACGGCCTAGCCCGCTCAGGGCTAGGCCTCGTCGCCGTCCTCTGGCTCTCAGATGCAGATGCAAAGGAGATGAGGATGGCAACCCTAAAATCGAAGAAGCTCCAAGAAGCGCTCAAAAAGGCGCGAAATGTGGGGCGAGCTGAAGAGCCCGTCATAGTCGACGGTTGCTCGTTAGTCTTGCGGAGCCTTGCTCCCAAGGACTACGAATCCATCGTGGGGGAGACTGAAGAACTCGAGGGCATCGAGTACTTCCAATCCTACCAGATGGGCCATGTGTGTCGGTCGATCGTGGAGATCGAAGGCGTGGACCTTCGGGACGTCGACTTCATCGAGGACGACGTTCCTTCGGGGCACTACGTCATCAACGCCACGTGTAGCAAGCAGAAGGCTGAAGAAGCCAAGGAAGCTCTTGCAGGGCTGGGCATCAACCTAACGATGGTTCCCCCGGACGGCTCCGAGGGTGAGCGTACGGTGCTGGTGGAGCGTCACGAATGGGTTCGCGAACGAGCCTCATCGTGGAGCCAAGAGGCCATCGCTGTCCTCTATCGAAAGTTTTCGGACGTGGTGAAGGAGGGTGAACGCCGGGCTCGAGAGAAGGTTGAGTTCCGTGTTTCGGATGAAACGGACGAGGACAAATTCCGACGTCTCTTGGGTGAAATGAAGGAAGCGTCAGGATTGCTTCCTCAGGACCTTACCCAGAAGATCTTGGAAGATGCTGGCTACATGCCGAAGAGCACTCCAGCTGAACTAGAGGAAGTGACCCGACGGGCTCGAGAGTTCGCGATTGAGCAAGCCCAGCTTAAGAAAGAGGTCGTAGCCGCCGCTGCCGCTCCAGCAGCGCCTCTGGTCGTGCAGCCTCCCGTCGCTCAGCCGGTTGTGAGGGCCGAGCCCTTGCCGGAAGTACTGGCAGCTCCTCCACAGGACCTTCAGCAAGAGTTGATGGAGCGCCTTCGTAACCGCGTTCCCATGAACCGCACGCCCATGCAGGCGCCTGTGCCCGTCACCTCTCAATCGCAGGCCCCGGCGGGAGTTCCGCCTCAAATTCAGTCCGCAATGGCTGAGTCTAGGGCGGCACAGATCGCCGCTTTGGAGGGTAACCTAGACCCGCAGCTTGTGGCTCATGAGCCTCAGGGTTTCCCGCCGCAGAGAGAGACTCCAGAGTTGTCTCGGAACATTCAAAAGATCGACGGAAAAGGTGTGAAGACCCTTATCGATCAGCGGCAAACGGGCGGTCTCAACCCTAGGTTCCGACGCCCGCAGTAATGCCATGCCTCCAGCCGGTTACGACGAAGAACAGTCGCGGCTTCGACAAGACCACGACGGGGACGTCGATCCTGAAGACATCAAGATCGACGTCCCTCGTGATCTTCCCGAGGTAAACCCTGAAGTTTTCAGGGACGTGGAGCCCATGCTCTTTCGGGGGTTCATCCACGTACCGGCGGAGATCAACGGGGTCTCGTTCATCTTCAAGTCTTTGAACCACCACGAGTTTGAGATGCTGAAGTTCATGCTCCCGGACACCTCCTCGTGGAAGGTGGTGCAGAAGTTCCACGCCCTCTTTCTGGCGTACGGCGTCTTCATGGTGGATGGCGTCAACATCTTGGCTGACCGGGACCGACACTTCTCGGACTTGGCGTCTTTCTTCGGCGGCATGGAAGCCGGAGCTTTCTCGAAGATGATCCGCCACATGAGCGAGATCAACCGTCGAGCTAATCGAGCGGTTATTTTGACCGAAGCCTACAGCGTAGAGACGACCTCTCGTCTCAGGTGGGCACAGATGGGTGGGGAGGACCTGACAGGCGTTCCGGTGACGGGCATCCAAGGCACCAACACTCTCGGTCTGAATTGGGGCCAGCTCACGTGGCGGGCCATGAACTATTACGAGGACATGAAGGAGACGGCCGAGAGGGAGTGGGAAAACGCTAAATTCGTCGCTTCTTCCATGGCGGGAAAAGGCATGAGCCGGGTCCATAGCCAGGACAAGCGACGTCGGGACCGGGAGCGGGAAGAACGCCTAGAGCGTCGAGACAGAATCCTTCGTTTCGCCCTCTTAGGTGAATCGATGGATACGGACACCAATAACGGAGCCACCATCAAGGTCGCGAGGACCGTGGAGGAGCTGACCAATCAGCTTGAGCGAGATCTCAAGGGTGAGAAGGATTGGCACGATATTGTCGTTGAGGCACACGAGCGTCGAGCTAACGAGGATCGTGAGCGTCGTGAACAACATATTCGTGAGTTGCAGCAAGGCTTCGAAAGCACGTACGGGCCACGAGAGCTTGTGGGCCACACCAACTTGCAGGGTCTGACGGCTGATGAAGTGAAATTCCAGATCGAGCGACGACGTCAGTTGACCGCTCAGCGGCTGGCTCAGCAGGCCAACCCTGAATTCATGGATCCGCAGGTGGCCAAGTTTACCGAAAAGTGGGGCGGCATCTCGCGTACCAATCGAGACCCTTCACAGGTCCCGATTGTGGCCACTTCGGGGCGTACCCCCGGCGTCCCGTTCAATACCTCAAGGAAGTGAGTTAGGCCATGGCGAAAAAGGCAGAACGGGAGGTCCTAGAAGTAGGCGTAAACGTCGAAAAAGCCCTTCAGGACATGACCAAGATGGAGCGCGCTACCAAGCGTAACTTCAGTGAGGTCGCCAAGGCTGTAGACAAACTGAACGGGGTCAACAAGAAAGCCACCAAGGACGCTGAGGATGGGAATGAACGTTGGCAGACCAGTCTCGAAGATCTGACGAAGGCATACAAGCTCGAGGGTAAGGCTCTCGAAGATGTGATGGACAACATCGACCTTCTGACCAAGAAGGCGGCCAAGCAGAGCGACGAGGAGAGGAAAGCGACCCTTGAGGACATAGCTCTTTTGAAGAAGAAGGGGGCGCTCCAGATCAAGGCTCTGCGGGGTAAAGAGAGCAAGGAAGGCAAGGTGATGGCCAGCGGCATGTTCAAGGATGCCGCCAAAGAGTTGGGTGACACCCTGAAGGACACCCTGTCGGCTGTCTTTGTGTCGAAGGACGTGAAGAGTGCGCTCGAGAATAGCGCCAAGTCTCTCGTGAAGGGCCTCAAGCTCAGCGCTGCTGGGGGTATGAAGCTCAATCAGGCGGGCAGCGGTCTCATGTCCAAGGGGCGTGATCGCGGCGGTCTTGGTGGGATGGCTATGAAGGGCGGCGGGGCGGCTATGAAGGGCCTCGGGTCGATGATGGGTGGCATCAAACCTCTCATCGAGACTCTGACGAAGATTGGCCCGATCATCGGGATGATCGGCGGTGCCGCTTTGTCTTTGGTGAAGATCTTTCTCGACATGGATGCGAAGGTGAAGGACTTCAACAAGGACATCCTAGCCTCCGCAAGCAACACGGAGTTCATGGCTCGTGCAGGTGACAACACGACCGTCGCTTATGAGAAAATATCCGATACCCTCGACGGGATTCGAGATGCGTCTTTCGACCTCAGTAACATAAAATGGGGTCTGGGATCGGACGACTACAAGGCGATCGTCAACACGCTCAATCAAGAGGGTGTGAGCCTTGCTCGCATTGGAGATGAGGCTGATCGATCGGGGGAGTCCGTGAAGGATTTTACGATGGAGCTGGCACACGTGAGTGTGGCGTACAGCCGTGCGTTCGGCGTCCCTTTGCAAGAGATCAACACCCTCCAGGCGGAGATGATGTCTTCGATGGGGGCTGACTTGAAGCAGACAGAGGTCTCGTTCCAGCAGATGAACAAGGCCGCTCAGGACTCTGGTATCTCGGCCAACAAATTCTTCGGCATGATCCGAGGTGTGTCTCAGGACCTTTCGATTTGGGGGACCCGCATGGAGGATGCGGTGAAGATCCTTGGTCGTTTGGGTAAAGTGATGGATCCCCGGAACGCTCAGAAGTTCATGCAGACCGCCGTTCAGGGTCTGAAGAACATGGGTCGTACGGACCGCCTACGCCTCTCCTTGCTCACCGGTCAAGGGAAGATGGGCAAGTTGGTGGATCGGGACATCCAACGCAAAGCGACGGGTCTCGCTAAGTCCTTCGGCATGTCGGGCGAAGACCTCATGAAGAAGATTTCCACGAAGGAGGGTCGAGGCGAACTAGAGGGCAAGGTCCAGAAGATGGATCCCTCTCAACAGGGTGCTATTCGGGAGGCTTTGGTTGACGCACAGCTTCAATCGGATCGAAGGAAGAAGGGAACTTTTGGTACGGCATCAGCGGCTCGTGAGCTAGGCCCAGCTGCCGCTCTTGAGGCTATGCAGGGTGCTTTGGCGAAGTTTGGTGGAGGCAAGAAGCTCTCGGACATCGTGGGCACCATCGGCGGCGAGATGATGGCCGAGAACCTCGGTATCTCTGAGGAGCAGCTGAACGGGATGGCCAAGTTCGAGAAGTCGATCGACAACCAACGGGACGTCCTGAAGCAGCAACTCGAGAGCGGGGATGAGCATCAGATGGCAGCAGCTCGTGATGCTCTCAAGCAAGCGGGTGTTACGGCCAGCAATGACAAGGAACTGTCGAAGACGGTCGATCAGTTGGGCTACGACCAGATCATGGACACCCTGTCGGATGGCGACAAGGACTCCCTCAACGCTGAGGCTAAGGTTGAGGACATGGCGACGAAGCAGGCCAACCTGCAAACGTCCATGCTCAAGAAGCTGGAGATGATCCTCGATTGGCTCACGAACTCGCTGTACAACATCTTGATGGGTGTTTGGGACGCCATCCTTTCGATCCCCGGAGTGGGTAACAAGGAGGATCGCGAGCGTGTGCATGCCTTGAGGAACACTTCGGGCAACAAGGATACTGAGCTGAAGGGCCTTTTGAATAGCCCGGATTTCAAGAGTGCCCTCGCAGGTTCGAACGTCAGCAAGAACATCGCAGCCGCTCTGGACAAGCTCCCGAAGGACCTCGAAGAGCAGAAATCTCTCACCACACAGTACAACAGCGCCTCTCCTGATCAGCAAGCCGAGATCAGCAAGCGTCTCGACGCTCTCAACAAGGAGATCGACTCGATCGCTGAAGTACGGAAGACCATGCTCAAGGGATTCGATCCCGATCAGATCAAAGAGGCGGCCAAAATGGCCGGTCTCAACACGGATCGAGGAGCGAATAACAGAGGGACCAGTACGGGTAAAGTTGAGGACCTGTACAGCGACGACGAACTCAGCAAGATCGTCAAGAAGCTGGCGTGGACATCAGCGACAGAGGGTCGTAAGACCGATGCCTTTATGGCTGCGGAAAAGCAGCTGAACGCTTCAGGTTTGGCGCAAGGGGCGACTCCCGCTCAACCGTCCAAATCTGCCGCCCCTGCTGCGACTAAACCTGCGGGCGGTGGCCCTGCCGCTAGTCCTGTAGCACCTCCAGCACCTCCGGAGGTCAAGGACCAGGCGGCAGCTGCTCAAGACAACCTGTCGGTATCCAAGGACCAGGCGGCCACGATGGCGTCCATCGACAGCCAGATGGACAAGTTCAAGATGGACACCAGCTTCTTGAACGGCCCCTACTCGAAGGCCATCGAGGGCAGCGTTCTCAAGTCTGTTCGTACCGCGTTGTTCGAGTACTACATGTACAAGGACATCGATCAGAAGACCATGGTCAACGCTATGGCGACGGGCGGGTTCACCCCGTCCACGATCGGTCCCGCCATCACGCAAACCGCCACGGGCACGGGCGTAACGGGAGACCAAGCGGTCACGGGCCTAGCGGGTCATGCGTCCGGCGGTGTGGTGACGGGCGTCAACAACGGTATGGCGCAGGTGACGGCCGCTGCGGGCGAGGGTCTGGCTTCTATCGGTAAGGGCGAGCGGATCGTACCTGCGGGCGGCGGTGGTGGCAACGGGCCCATCAGCGTTACTGTGAATGGTGTTGGGGGTGATGATCTGGCTCGCATCATCCAGGCCAAAGTGGCCGACGGCATCCATGAGTACAAGCGTAAGGAACGCTTTCACTGATGCCGAGGATCCCCTCAGCTAACGCCGATTTCAAGAACATCTCGACCCCGTCGAGTGAGGATGTGTACGTCCATCCGATGGCCACCCGCAAGGGTGCCATCCCCATGGCTTTCCAGATCACGAGCCCGTTCAACCGCAACACCTTGTTGTTGCCTCATGCGCTCGTGATGCACGTGAACCCGAACTCCTTCGAGGAGACGTACGCCCACAAGATCGAGCGCATCCAGACCCGAGGCGGCTTCGTGGAGCAGCATTGGGGGTCTGAGCTGACGGAGATTTCAGCAAGTGCTTCTACCGGTGCGTTCATGAATATCTACACCGGCCTCACCAGTGTGATGCGACAGCGAACCATTGCTTGGGACCGCTATCGAGATTTGTACGACCTCTACAACAACAATGGTTCGGTCTATGACCCGTTCGGCAACATCGTCCTTCAGGGGAACGTTTTGCTCATGTACGATCGGGGCAACTACCTGGGCACATTCCGCACCTTCAGCGTGGACGAAACGGACGACAGTCCTTTCGCGTTCAAGCTCGATTGGACCTTCAAGATTGAGACGACGTTGATGTCCATCTCTTCTCAGGTAGGCCGTACTCGTACGGTCCCGAGCTTCCAGGGTCAGAACCAACTAAAAGGCACCAGTCCTTTGGTGGCCGCTACACCTCCAGCTAAGACGGGGACCTGATGGCCCAGGCTATATCCGCACCGGTGCCCATTAACTTCGACACCACTCCGTCGATCGCCAAGCAGATCGAGAACACAGCCGACTACTATCCTCCGGCAACGTACAGCGGAGTCTTGGGTGCCAACGGGGCCGTTCCTGCGTCTTACCTGACGTACTACAACGAGCTGGTCCTCAGCCCGGACGCTCTTGCGGATCAGTACGTGCCCCTCTCTGCGGTACCAGCTAAGGGCCGCAATCCCAAGCTCTTTGCCATCGGGGTGATCCCACCCAGCGCCAACATCACGGGTCGCCTGTTGGATCGAACGGCGTCCATCAATCAGCTAGTCACGCCTGTGTATGACCAGAAAGCAGGCAACGCCAGCCCCTTTCCTCCGTACCCAGGCAAGCTCAAGTTTCTGTCGGTCGATCAAAAGAACGCGATGTTCGGCAAGTTCGATTTCACGCCCGCTCCCACACCCAACAACCCTGAAGGCGTCAAGGTTTTGGATGACTGGGTCTCCAAGAACTTGATCACTGTGAACATCCCTCAGCTGGCGAAGGTTGGGTTCGCCAGCATGTTGATGCACAAGGCCGTGGCGAGCCAATTCCAGGCGTTCTTTGCCGGAATTGAGAGCGCCGGACTTTTGGATCAGGTGGTGTCTTGTGGGGGGTGTTACAACCCTCGCTTCGTAAGGGGTAGTAATTCCACGCTGTCTCCGCACGCTTGGGGGACCGCAGTCGACATCAACATGAGCTACAACGGGTGGGGCCAGAAGCCCGCTCCCGCGGGCACGAAGGGGTCTACGATCCCTTTCGTTCCGATCGCCAATAGCGTGGGCTTGGTTTGGGGCGGGACGTTCTCCAAGCAGGATGGTATGCACTTCGAGGCTGCCGCTATCTACGATGTCCCTACGCCTGATTTGCTTCCTACCTCTAATGCAGTGGCGGGGGACGGCTCCTCTACTTGGGACGCAGAGGCTGCTGCTGCTGCTGCTGATGCTCAAAACTTTCTGGAGAAGCTGGCCACCACGCCGCTCTCTTCCGACAACGTAGCGGCCCAATTCACGGCCGCTCAAGCGGCTCAGATCCGGGTCATCAAAGACGCGGTGGATGCGATGGCCAATACGCCTCCGTTGAGACTCTTGGTTAACCCCCAGAGCTTCAGCGTGAAGGGTGAGAAGATCGTCAGCGACTCCGGATGGTCTCGTAACGGCGCCACCATCATCGAGCATTGGGGTAACGCTCAAGAGAAAATTAGCGCTTCGGGTAAAGTGGCCGGATTTTATGCGATCGATGCTTCCAACGGCGTAGGGCCCGGCATCACCCGTATGGCGAGGAACGCCTCGCAGGCGTGGCAGAACTTCCAAAGCCTTCAGCTGTTTTACGCCAACAACGGTGGCATCCACACTACAGATGCGACGAGTTCGACCCTTGCACGGAACCTCACGATGGTGGGGTCGATCTACATTTACTACGACAGCATTATGTACATTGGGTCGTTCGATAGTTTCACCGTCACGGAGAGCGACACCAGCCCATACACGGTGGACTACAGCTTCGAGTTCACCGTGAGGTCCGCCTTCTTGCTCGACAGTCCCGACCCTACCGGGGGCCAAGGTCCTGCTGCGGTCGCTCAACAACAAACCGGTAGCATGGTGCAAGGGTAATTATGGCTCGAGGCCCGTATCAAGGCACCTTTCAGCAAGGCATTCGTCCGACCGTCACAACGTCTCCGGATGCTCTCGTGTACATCAACGGTGAGTCGGACATCCTCGGGTGCCCGAGTTGTCGTCGTCGTTTTGACTGGAACCGCTACATCACGAGCATTCAGGTCGACCTCAATATCGACAGCCCGCCCGGTTCCGCCACGATCAGCATGACGATCCCACGGCACTCCGTGGATGAGTTCTACTTCGACGGCAACCCCCTCATCACGCCGATGATGGAGATCGAGATCTACGCTAAGGGGTACTACTTCGTCGAGGGCATCCCGCAATACTATCCGATCTTTTGGGGGCTCGTTACTGAAGTGGGCAACTCCTATTCGGGAGGGGAGCACACGGTCAGTATCCAGTGCTCCGACATTCTGAAGTGGTGGGAGTTGTGCATGATGAACATCAACCCGGCCTTCACGGAAGCGGTGGGGCAGCAGGGTCGAAGCATCTTCGGGAACGTGTTCTTCGGCATGAACCCTTACGACATCATTTGGACGCTCGCTCAGCAGTCCTTCGGCGACGTGGTGGTGGGCACCGGGTCCCTTACAAGCCTTGTCAACGAGAAGAACCCCGCTTTCAAGAGCACGTTCCGCACGGCCTTGGGCGACATCATGCAGTACTGGAGCCAGCGGTTCACGAAGATCCGCTCAAACCTCATGCTGTACGGAACGTCAGGGACGGCCGTGCGTGGCGACGTCATCCAAGCGGCCTATCAAGCCGGTAAGGGCAGCTTCAAGAACCCGTTCGCCAGTCAGCTAGTGCGACAAGCGAACGGCAACGCTACGGCTCAGATGGACTTCGACCCTACTGATCCTGGGGTGACAGCTTTCCGTACGCAGTTCAGCCAAGCCGGTCAGGTAAACTTCTGGCAGACGGAGTACCAGACCAAGCTCGAACTAGCGAACGCCGCCAAGGAATCGATCGGCTTTGAATTTTATATGGATGTGACGGGGGACATTGTCTTCAAGCCTCCGTTCTACAACCTCGACGTCCTGAGCAACAAGCCCATCAGTTGGATCCAGGACATCGACATCATCGACTGGGACCTCTCGGATTCGGAGTCTGAGGTTGTTACGCAGATCCAACTTCAGGGTAACTTCGGCGGTGCTGTTGACTACGGCATGCCTGAAGAAGCAACGCCCTACACATCGGTCACGGACTACCACTTGCTCCGCAAGTACGGCTGGCGATCTCGGACCTACAATTCCGAGTTCATGTCAAACCCCCAGCTCATGTTCTATACGGGGCTGGACTTGCTGGACCGTTACAACTCCAAGCGCAATCGCGGCACGGTGAGCATTCCTTGTCGTCCGGAGCTTCGTCTAGGGTTTCCCATCTATCTCGCTCCCCTGGATCAAATCTGGTACATCCAGGGCATCAGTCACAACATCAGCTACGGCGGTCGAGCCCAGACGTCGCTGTCCCTTACGGCCAAGCGAGGAAAGTTTATTGCTCCTCGAGGCATCGGTACTTTGGAGCTGACGAGTTACAAGGGTGACACGACAGTCAATACCGGGGGCGGACCTTTGGCGGCAGGGCAGGCTTCGACGCTGACGGCTCGCCAGCTTGCTTCGGGCGGACGGTTCAAAGCCACGGTCGGGGATGCAGCGGAGATCCCGCCCATCAACGCTCCGACGAATCCTGGAGACGTGGACCCTTACGAGCCCCTCATCTTGAGGCATCCAAAGACGGGCCGTATCGTGGGCTACCCCAACGTTGTGATGGCGTACACGCGCCCCATGGCGGCAACTCCGGATCAACTTGCGGCGGCTTCGGGTCAGAAGGGTGAGAACGCTCCTCGCGTAGCTCAAAGCACTGTTACGGCTCGTAACAACGCAGCCAAAAAAGAGCTGAGCGATATTCAGCAATCCAACTTCACCAACCAGCCCCAAGACGACCTTCGGAACAAGCATCTCAACAATCGCTACAGCTACGGCATCAACAGTGCGGGCGTCTACACGTACCTGCACGACACCTCACAGGTCATTCTGGAGATGCTGATCTTGCCGGCTGCGAACATCACCTTCAACCAAGATGTGGTCAAGTTCAGCGGACAGAGCGGTATGATCCGTCCTGTGTCGGACGAACGGGGCTTCGAACTAATCGGGCACCATCGCTACGGTCGAGGGGTCTATCTTCGAGACGGGGCTCTCGTCAACAAGAACCAGGGTCAGGCGGATATCGGGGTACAGCTGGCCTTGTCGGGAGGTCTCTTCGAAAGTCTCACGGCACAGTCTCAAGGGTTGACCTCGATAACTTCGTCATACGCTAATCCCGCGGACGCTGTAGCGCACTTGAATCCGGAAGACCTTCAGACGGCGGCGGTCATCAACCCCGACACGAAGAAACCTGAGTTCACCCGCACGGGCACGACCTTCGTTACTTCCGCTACATTGAGTTCGAAAGAACGTCAGGGTGCTGTGGCGCCTCCCGACGTTGAAGCTTCACAGCTTTCACGGGCTCTCACGTTGGCTGAGATGAAGGTCCGGGAGAGCGTGCTTTCAGGCTCGACCGCGGACGCGGACTGCCAGTGCATCACTGGCCGGGCGGATCTCGCGTTCCTCAACATCGGCTACCAGGTTCAAATCCTTAAGCCGACGACATCGGATGAAAGCCTGACAAGCGAAGCCGCTACTCTCATCGCGAATGCGAAGGCGGATCCTTTGATTGCGTTGGGCCAGAACACTCTAGCGAACGCTGTCAACACCGCCTTGCAGGGCGCCTCTCCTGACTTGCAGGCAGAGGTCCAGAATCAACTGTCGGGCGGAGCTTCCCTTGAGGTGGGCCCCGTCACTCCAACGCTCACGAACGGGGATCTGGTGAGCAAGGTGGATACCTACCTCGCCAACCTGTACAAGGCGCTCGACGGACCCCACCAGCAGTACGAACGAGAGATCCGAGGGGAGTTGATCCCTATTGCGGCTTCAAACCCTGCTCCGAATCTCTTTGGGCCGCCGGCTGCGGATACGACGAGTCCTTTCGCCCCGCCCTATTCGACCCCCAACCGAGCTGCGGGTGGGGATCCCGCGGCTTTAGCTATTCAGGCTAAGACGGCCCTCAACTCCGCCAGTCAAGCGTGGAGCAGCTTCGGTGACAGCCTCAAAGCGAGTGCACAACGAACACAGCTTCAGGGTGAGATCAACCAAAACCAGGCCAGCCTTGTTCGACTTGATGCTCAGAAAAAAGACTTGGAGACCGCTCTGGCGACGGGGAGTGTTGTCGTGGGCCCTGGGGGGACCACGCAGGACCGCATCAACAACCTCAATGCCGACATCGACAAGGCGAACCAGAAGATCGCCAGCGACACCACGAAGCTCGGACAGCTTAATCAGGAGTTTCCGCCGTCTGGTCTACGAAGTCCACGCCCAAGCATCCCGTTGGAACTACTCCGGGCAAGGACTTCGTAGACCAGAGCGACATCGCAGGGCTCAAGGTCGGCATTGTCACGCGAGTCGATGAGGTAAACCTTAAGGCCGATCTAAAGGTCCTCACCGGCGGAGGTGACCGTTTCGAGATCGACCTGACGCAAAGCATGGCGGGTCCCCGGAGTTTCTGGGGCGGCGTACCTGAGGTGGGTTCGTTGGTGATCGTCGGGTACCGTCGTATTCACAAGCAGCTCTACGACGCGGTGATCCTTGGCTACATCCCGACGGGCAATCGAAGCGGGCTTCGGTTCGACCCCTTTTCGGTGTCGGACCCGTCTGAGATCAGTGCCGACGAGGCGGAGCTTTACGCCAACACTTTCGGTGCCGTTCAACGGTACAAGCGGCTGAACCTTCGACCGGGTGACGTTGGCGGCATGTCGGCCGCGGGCGCTGAGTTCGTGATGTCCAAAGACATCCGGATGGTCAACCGAGCGGGTGACACCCTGGAGATGAGGGACGCCGATCGAACGTTCATCACCCAAACGATTCATCGAGTCGAGAGCAATGCTGGCCTGAAGAAGATCTCGGGACCCATTCGTCGTGGTGCCGCCTACTTGCCGCCTGACATCTTAGGGGCTGACGGCAAGACCCTGAAGACGGTGAGCGACAATTACTATGGCGTCGATGAGCTTCAAGCAGCGGGTCCGGGCGTAGGAGCGGGCACTGAGGCGAAGTTTGCCAACACCTCGGGACAGCTCCTTGATCTTTTCAATGACGTGGCGGACTTCCCGCCCGTCACGTACTCGAATGGACGCCGGGTCCACTACCCGCCCACCTCTCCGGGCGTCAGCATTGAAGAGACGGACAGCATCGCTGACGCCTTCGTAGAGGACCGTTTGGAGATGAGTCACACCAGTGACTTGAGCCAAGAGGTCATCGAAGAAATCGACGGCTTCACGATGGATCGTCGCCCACCTTACATCGAGAGGGTGATGGGCACCCTCGTGGGTAACGATACCACTTCGACGCGAGGACAGCGTCAGTACGCACAGCTTTTGAAGCCTCGGCTCTTCCAAGACTTTCTGTCGAGATCCATCGGTAAGTTCACCCTGGAGGAGATCAACCGTCAGCCTACGAGCCCGGATCTCGAAGCTGTGACGGCAGCGGGGGCGTTCTTGTTTCGAATCCGCCCGCCCCGAAGCGTAGGGGAGAATGCTTTCGTGGCGGCTGTCTCGAAGCAAGGCAAGCTGTTCGTCAACATCCCGGCTTCCGTTCAAGAGGACTATCCGAGTGGCTCCAAGGGGATCTCAGCAGAGATGAGCCTTGCGGGTGCGCTCAAGATGTTCATTGGAGCTTCGAACCCGGAGAGGATCTCTGCCCACCTCACGTTGGAGGGTGGTGCCCACTTAGACATCGGTCGCGACGCTCAGGGTAACGCGATCACGATGCGGTTCCACTCGGCCACTAAGGTCAGCTATGAGGGTAACCCCAACGAAGACGATTTGGCGCATAGTATTGAGGTCAACGGCACCAAGCAGTCGAACATCAAGGGCGCTGAGATCAAGGTCATCGAAGGGTCCAAGCAAACGATCGTGAGTGGTCAGTATCAGCAGCAAGCTGACCGTTTGAATCAGAACGCCACCTCAGGCTTCTCGGGTAACTACGGTGAGTTCAACCAGATGGTGAGCGGGAAATCGCAGTACAACTTCGCCTTGCAGGTTTTAGAGAACATCGCCCTCGGGGGTAAGATCTCCACCATCCTGGCGGGCGGGCTCACTCAGACGGTCCTGGCGGGCGCCATTAGCTTCAGTGCTCTGGCGGGCGCCATTAGCTTCAACGCTCCCGCGGGGGCCTTCTCGGTGGCAGTTGGGGCGGGCGCCATGTCGTTCACGACAGGAGCGGGGGCTGTCACGCTCTCGACGGGCGCGGGTGCGATGTCATTGGCCGCAGGAGCAGGAGCGATGTCGATCACCTCGGGTCTGGCCATGAACTTAACGGCAGGGCTGGCCCTCTCACTGTTGGCTCCGCAGATCCTACTTGGTGGGCCCGCGGCCGTCTTGGG